>Ga0209697_10006126_pt1 | contig 14685 bp, 10 predicted proteins | sample AliMusrvi5mmetaG_FD_184115 | JGI IMG/M metagenome (GOLD analysis project Ga0209697, IMG submission 184115) | Freshwater lake bacterial and archeal communities from Alinen Mustajarvi, Finland, to study Microbial Dark Matter (Phase II) - Alinen... | ecosystem: Environmental > Aquatic > Freshwater...
GTGAGTTTTTCGGTGAGTGGTGTGTACTTCATTGTTTTTTACTACTTTTGAATCATCCTGACGTTGAACCCTGAATGATCCGGGAACAAACATACTAAAAATAAGCGTTTATGAGGTTACATATTATAAGAGAAACACGTAACTCCCTTTTGGTTGTGATCCTGTTCTTGTTACCGGTACTGTTATTCAAGCAGGGAGGCAGGGTGTTCAGCCAGGAAAAAACCGTCACCTATTACGCCGATCCTTCGGCAGTTGCACCCGATCTCTCCATTGCCATCACCCACCTTACCGCGCACGTAAGTTTCAAACCGGAACAAAACCTGGTGATGGGTTCAGCAGAATTTGACTTTACCCCTAACCGCTATCATCCTGATTCCATCATTTTTCAGACACCTGAATTCTCCGTTTCTTCCGTTAAAATAAACGGAAAGGATGTTCAATACCACCAGTCCGGATCACGGTTGATCATCCCCCCGGCATCTTACATCCTTCGTCCTTCGTCGCTCATCCCTCGTCCTTCGTCCCGTATACTGATTACCTATACGTCAACACCCATGGCAGGTCCCATCTATTTCATCGGTTGGAAACCTGAAGAGGCCGGCAAGCGCCGGGAGATCTGGGCACATCGCCCTTCCGGATGGCTTCCATACATGGACGGCAGGATCACGGTGGATATGTATATTACTTTTGACAGGAGGTTCAACGTATTTTCAAATGGGGAACGGGTTGAAATACAAGAGAATGCCGACAGTACGCGTACATGGCATTATGCGATGAAAAAAAATCACCCGTTTTTCTCAACGGCGCTGGTGATTGGGGATTACCAGTACCAGTCATCTAAAACGGCCTCTGGGACGCCGCTTGAATTCTGGTATTACACCGATATGCCCGACCGGGTTTCAACCACATACAAGTACACCGAACAGATGTTCACATTCTTCGATAAGGAGATCGGCGTAAGATATCCCTACCCGGTATACCGTGAAGCACCCGTGATCGATTATATGTATGGTGCCATGGAGACCACAACCAGTACAGTGTTTGGCGATTATATGCTCATCACGCCCAGGGCATGGTGGCAGCGCAATTATGTGAATGTGAATGCACATGAACTGGCCCACCAGTGGTTCGGCAATTGTGTGGCTCATTTTGTGAACCGGGATGTATGGCTTACAGAGAGTTTCGCGACCTATTTTGCTAAAATGTTCGAAAAGAGCATCTATGGGGCCGATTATTACCAGAATATCAGGAATGATGAGCTGACCCTTGTTTTTGAAGCGGCCAGGAAAAACGATTACCCTGTTGGCGGTTCGCAGGGCGGCGTGCAGCGGATCTACCAGAAAGGGTCCCTTGTTCTGGACATGCTGCATGATGTGATGGGTGACCCGGAATTTAAAGATGCGATCAGGATGTACGTGGAAAAATACCGGTTCGGCTATGCCGAAACGAACGATTTCATGCGTTGCTGTTATGATGCCACCGGGAAATCATATAACTGGTTTTTCAATGAATGGATATTGAGAGGGGGAGAACCAGAATATCATGTTCGCGATTCGGTTGCAGTGGATCCTGCAGGGAACCAGTCGACGGTGTTTAAAGTTACGCAGACCCATGAAACCAGTGAGCTGACAGGTCTTTTCAGCATGCCTATAGTGTTTGAAGTACACTATGCCGACGGGAGCAAAGACAGTGTGACGTACCGGGTTGAAAAAAAGTTCACGGAAGTTGCTTTACCGAACCGGAACAAGAAGAAAATTTCCTACCTGCTTTTTGACCCCGACAGGAGAATCCTGAAAAAGGTCGTCTTCGATCGTCCTTTCGACCAGCTTGCGGCCCAGGCTGTCACGGCCCCGAACATGATCGACCGGTATGATGCGCTGCAGGCGCTGCGTCCTGTCGCTGCAGAGAAGAAGCTGGAAACCCTTGCAGGGCTCTTTCGCAAGGAACCTTTCTGGCTGGTAAAATCAGAGATACTTGAGCAACTGGCACAGGAGCGTTCTCCCGAGGTGGTCGAAATTTTTAGGGAAGCCCTGCTCGACAAGGATGCAAATGTGCGTAAAGCTGCTCTGAAAAACATGGCGCCAGTGTCTGACCTGCTGCGAAATACGGTTGAGCAGATGTTGTCCGATTCAAGTTATCTCAATGTGGAACTGGCCCTGGGCGCTCTTTGTTCCTCCTTTCCCCAGGCAACCGGCTATTACCTCGGTATGACCAGTGAATTTGAAGGGTGGCGTGGGAAAAACATCCGCATGAAATGGCTTGATATCGCAATAAACAGCGGCAAAAATGAATTTCTCCCTGAGTTGGTGGCCTATACAGGTCCGAAATTCGAATTCGAAACACGGATGAACGCATTCACCCTGCTGAAAAAATTGAAATACACCGGACCGGAGGTCGTTAAAAACGCAGAGGAGGCCAGTAAACACTGGAATAACAAACTTAGCGGCGTGGCGAAGGAGTATTTGAAGGGGCAATAAAGTAGCGAGGTAGCGAGGTAGTGAGGTAGCGAAATGGTGAAATAGCGAAATGGTAAAATGGTAAAATGGCAAAATGGCAAAATTTTTTGACGGGAAGGTAATAACCAGAGTTGTTTTGCTGGTCTCTTTTGTGAGCCTGTTTACGGATATTGCCAGTGAAATGCTGTACCCGGTGATGCCGGTTTACCTGAGGTCGATCGGGTTTTCGGTATTGTTGATCGGAATTCTGGAAGGGGTGGCTGAAGCCACGGCCGGGTTAAGTAAAGGCTATTTCGGCAAACTCTCTGACGTGATGCAACGGCGTGTGCCGTTTGTCCGCGCGGGATATATCATGAGCGCGCTGTCAAAACCATTGATGGCGGTTTTTACAGCACCGGTTTGGATTTTTTTCGTGCGCACCCTCGACCGGTTTGGCAAAGGGGTCAGGACCAGCGCCAGGGATGCCATGCTCAGCGATGAAACGACACCTGAACACAAGGGTAAAGTGTTCGGTTTTCACAGGTCGATGGATACGGTGGGTGCCGCCATCGGACCAGTGCTCGCACTGGTATTTCTCTGGCTATATCCCGGGCAGTACAAGTGGATGTTCTTTCTGGCCTTCTTCCCCGGTCTGGTCGCCATCGCCCTGACATTTTTGCTGAAAGACCATAAAAAAGAGGCAAAGGCAGAACCCACCGCTTCGCCTCCCGGGAGCAGTCGGAATCCCAACGTGGCTTCACCGTTGCCACATGTTGGTTTCTTCTCGTACTTCGGCTACTGGAAAAAAGCCTCTCCGGGTTTCCGGTTGCTGGTGCCGGGGTTGCTGGTATTTGCACTTTTTAACAGTTCCGACGCTTTTCTGTTGCTGGCACTGAAGGAACACCACCTTTCCGACACCATGATGATCGGGGTCTATATTTTCTACAACCTGGTATATGCCCTTTTTTCATACCCGGTTGGCATCCTGTCAGATAAAATCGGCCTGAAAACCACCCTGGTGGCCGGGCTATTCCTCTTTGCCTGCGTGTATACCGGGATTGGCATTGCCTCGTCACTGGTTGTTCTGGGATGCCTGTTTTTTCTCTATGGCCTTTATGCCGCCTGTACCGAGGGAATATCAAAAGCACTGATCTCAAATATGGCTGCAAAATCCGACACGGCCACTGCCATCGGGTTTTATAACAGCCTTGCAAGCGTCTTCGCCCTCCTGGCCAGTACGCTTGCGGGTGTTCTCTGGTTTTGGGCAGGATCATCGGTCATGTTCATGATTTCCGGGATTGGCGTGTTCTTCGTGGCCTGCTACCTGGCCATCGTCTTCTTTTTCATGCGTGCCGGGCGGCCAGAAGCATGATTTTAACACGATAAATGAAATTGCAGCACTTTTTTTTAATGATCCTTGGTGGTTTAAAATTAATGGACTATCTTTGCACTCCATTTTGAAATACCATTTAACAAGAACTGTCATGGCAAGGATTTGTGAAATTACGGGAAAGATTGCAATTAAGGGACATAAAGTGTCCCACTCCAATAAGAAATCAAAACGTTGGTTCAGCCCCAACATCCAGACAAAGACCTTTTTTGTGGAGGAAGAAAACCGCGACATCAAACTGAGGGTGTCAGCAGAAGGTTTACGCCACATGAACAAAAAAGGTGTTTATGTCTGTATCAAGGAAGCAAGGGAAAAAGGATATCTTACCAAGTAATTTTTTTTTCATGGATGGAAAGTGCTGTTACACTGTAACAGCATTTTTTTTGTCTGTGCTTTAAGGAAATAAAGAGCAGGATTTTACGTTAATTAATGCTAAAGACCTACCATCCCGGATGAAAAAGAGCCTTACCTTTTTATGTCTGCTCCTTGCGCTCCCTTTTTTTGCCATTTCACAACAGGCCGGGCTGGCCGACGACAACAGCAACCTGGTGCAGTTTTCCGGGATGACCATTACAGCCGACAGTCTCAACCCGGTTCCCTACACGAAGATCAACGACATATGCAGCCATCGCGGAACCAACAGCGATGTGAACGGATATTTCTCCTTTGTGGCGCACAAAAAAGACACGGTGGTTTTTACCGCGCTGGGTTTTAAACCAGCCTCCTTTATCATCCCCGATACCATCACCAAGCAGCGTTATTCCTTAATCCAGCTCATGACCGCCGATACGCTTACCCTGCCGGCAGCATTCATTTTCCCCTGGCCAACCCTGGAGGATTTCAAACGGGCGTTTGTCGAGATAAAAATCCCCGATGATGACCTGGCCATTGCACGCAAAAACCTCAAAGCAGCCGACATCCGGATGCGGGCAGAAAATTATCCCATGGATGCCAACATGAATTACCGCAACTTCATTGATAACCAAACCAGCAAGCTCTATTATTTTGGCCAGGTTCAGCCTTTCAACATTTTAAATCCTTTTGCCTGGGCCCAGTTCATCAAGGCCTGGAAAGACGGGAAGTTCAAATCGCAGGAGGAACGCTTAAAATAAACACCGGCCTTGAAAAATCTGCGCTATATCCCGTTTTTTCTGCTCAGTTTATTAAGCTCGGCTATCCTTGGTCAGGAAACGTCGACACTTACCGGAACGGTTTCCCTGTCGGGAACCACGGCCACGCAGCAATTTGTGAATGTTGCCATCAAAGGTACCAATGTTGGAAGTACCACAGGGAAGGACGGCCGGTTCACCATGATCGTTCCTGCCGGAAAAACCCTGGTACTTCTTTTTTCATTCGTCGGATACGAAACCGATTCTGTTACCGTCAGGCTTAATCCCGGCGAACACCGCACGGTGAACCGGACACTGCTTCCTGTATCCACGCAACTCGGTTCCATTGAAGTAAAAGATCAGCAGTTGAGAACAAACACCTTCAGCCGCATCGATCCAAAGGCGCTTACTTTCATTCCCACGATAAACGCCAGTGTTGAAGACCTGATCAAGACCATGCCGGGCGTTTCGTCGCACAACGAACTCAGCTCCCAGTATTCGGTAAGGGGAGGCAACTACGATGAAAACCTGGTGTTTGTCAATGATATAGAAATCTACCGGCCTTTCCTTGTCCGCTCGGGACAGCAGGAAGGACAAAGTTTCCTGAATCCCGACCTCGTTTCGGGGATCTCCTTCTCCGCAGGAGGCTTTGATGCCAAATACGGCGATAAAATGTCGTCGGTTCTTGATATCAAATATAAAAAACCTACGGAGTTCGCCGGGTCATTCGACGTAAGCCTGCTGGGCGCCTCAGCCCATATTGAGGGGGTCATCGCCAAAAAGTTCTCCTACCTCATCGGCACCCGGTACAAAACCAATGCCTACCTGCTGAAAGGGCTTGATACCAAAGGGAATTACAAACCCCGCTTCTTCGACCTCCAGGGCGTTCTCAATTACGAGATCAATAAAAAATGGGAAATTTCCTTCCTCGGTACGTACATTGATAACTCCTACAAACTAATTCCCCAGACCCGGGAAACCAGTTTCGGCACCATCAGCGAGTTGTATAAGATCATGATCTATTTCGACGGCCAGGAGAATGACCAGTACCAGAACTGGTTGTCGGCACTGACCCTCACCTGGAAACCTGTCCAGAACATGAGGCTGAGGCTGATTTCGTCTGTATTTCAAACCCATGAGGCAGAAACCTATGATATTTCAGGGGAATACTGGCTTGGCAAACTGGAGATATACCAGGGGAGCACACAGGGGCAGATTCCCGAACTTCTGGGAGTTGGGGCCTACCTGCAGCATGCCCGGAATTACCTGGATGGAACCGTCTTCAACATCGAACACCGGGGATCGTGGGAAAAAAGTAAAAGCAACATGACCTGGGGTGTGAAATACCAGCATGAATTCTTCAAAAACACGGTAAATGAATGGGAATTGCAGGATTCATCCGGGTATTCATTGCCACGCCCGGGCGATACGATCGGGTCGCAGCATCCTCCGAAAACCGACCTGGTGCTTTCCAATGTCATTAAAAGCAACAACATCATCAATACCAACCGCTATACCGGCTTTATCCAGGATACATGGACCTTTAGGAACCCTTCGGATGATATCTCGCTGACTGCCGGGGTGCGCGGAATTTATTATGACTACAACCAGGAGATCTCCCTGAATCCCCGCTTCAATGTTTCGTTTAAACCCCATTGGAAACATGAGATGGTTTTTCGCCTGTCGGCCGGTTATTACTCGCAACCGCCGACTTTCCGCGAAATGACCGACCTGGCGGGGAATATTGTTCCCGGCCTTAAATCGCAACGAGCCATCCATGTTGTTGCCGGGAGTGATCTCTATTTCCAGGCATGGGGCCGTCCTTTCAAATTTGTTTCGGAAATTTACTATAAAAATATCCAGAACCTGATCCCTTACCAGATTGACAACATGAAGATCAGGTATTACGGCACAAACGACGCTCACGGGTACGCCGCCGGCATTGATTTTCGTATCAACGGTGAATTTGTCAAAGGCGCCGAGTCGTGGGCAAGTTTGTCTTTTATGAAAACCGAGGAGTATTTCCAGGGTTCATGGATACCCCGGCCAACCGACCAGCGCATGAACCTGTCGATTTTCTTCCAGGATTTCATCCCGGGTTTCCCCACCTGGAAAATGAACCTGACCCTGGTCTACGGAACAGGACTGCCTTTTGGCCCCCCCAATTCACCCCCCAAAGACCAGGTGTGGCGCATACCTCCTTACCGCCGTGTGGATATCGGGTTGTCAAAACAGCTGGTCGGATCCAATACGAAATTTTCTGCAAAAAACCCGCTCAGGGCTTTCAACAACATCTGGCTCACCATGGAGATCTTCAACCTGCTCCAGATTACCAACACCATTTCCTATCAATGGGTCACCGACATCAACGGGAAAGAATATCCTGTTCCCAATTACCTCACGCCAAGGATGATCAACCTCAAGCTGATTGCCGGGTTTTAGGTGGCGAGGTGGCGAGGTGGCGAAATATGGGGAACATCGTAGGGGCACAAGATATTGTGCCCTTGTTTGGAAACATTGAAACCGTTATTTTATCCAGACAATTTTGCGGGTGATGATTTCGGTTGCGGTGGTAAGTTTTAAAAGATAAATGCCCGGCCCGTTTTTTGCTCCACCTTTTCCTTTCCACCCTGTTTCATGATCTCCTGCATCCATCCAATGGTCCACAATGGTTGAGACCATTATCCCCCGTGAATTGTAAACATCCAGTTTTACCGGGCCCGGTTTCGCCAGGGAGTACATGATTGTCGTGGTTTCGGAAAAGGGATTCGGGTAGTTCATAAGCATGTTTATCTCCTTTCCCGGATCCGGTTCAACAGCAACGACGGGTGAACATGGATGGAATTGCACCCCGTCGACCCAAAGTGTGAACCCGTAATCCCAGGTATCTGCATGGAATTCAACGTAGTTCGCCTGGTCAAGCGACATGGTGCCAACCATCGACCGGGCGAACTGGGTGTTGCCCGCCAGGGGGAACCGGTATTGTTTCCATGCAAGGTTTGCCGCATTCAGCAGGGATGATGCAGCGGTGTATTTGTAGTAATCGCCATGGTCGTCGCCGATGCGGATGGAGAAATACTGAAACCCGTACTGGGGCTGCTTTATCGTCCTGACCCAGAACCACAGGGTGTCATTGTTGGTCAGATGCCATTCGGGCAGTGAATCTCCGGCGGGCCGGTAATTCAGCGACAAATCCCACCCACGGCTGGTTACCAGTTTGACCGAAGCGGCACCGGTAACTTTTTGGGTTGAATCGAGGTAAACCGTGTCGGGAATCTTTACCGTGGCTGGATACCCGGTTTCAGGATAGCCATACCATAAGGCCGGGGGCTCTGCCATATCGCAGGGAGGATTGCTTTGGATGTTCACCGGTGGACCTGGCAGGGCAGGTTGCCAGGTTATTGCACCCTTCGAAGCGTTTACTCCCTGGTCGTAGATCTTTTTACTGATGAGCGCACTGTCGGATGGTTCAAACAAATTTCCGGGCGCGTATTTTGCGTTGACAGAGTTGTTGTACATATGGTATGCCGTAGGCATCCTGAAGGTATTCCCGGTTATGGTATCGGTAGTGGATGTTCCGTCGAAGAAGATGCTGGCATTCTGACTGTACATGAAATCATTGTTGCTGATCAGGGCATGTTTGGTGTTGGTTGAGGAGATCGCCCTGGTGTTGCCGTCGAACGTGTTGCCTGAGATGGGATAATCCTGTGAACGATAGGTCGAATAGCCTGTTGAAGGCGTGCCTTCCCACAATTCGATGCCAATGGGATTGTTCTTGATCATGTTGTTGGTAATGACGTTGTTGTGCCCCCGGTCAATGGCGATCCCGTCATGGTAATTCCCGGAAATCTCATTGCTGTCGACGATCGTATTGAAAGAATAGCCCAGCCATAAGCCGTAATCGCTGTAATTGCAGTTGTTGTGTTTGTATATGTTACCGTCGGCGAAGGTGGCTTCTATCGCATTATGGGGAGAGTAGGAGCACTCGTTGTAGGCAAAGTAGTTGTTGTTGGGCGTGGTTGAATGCTGGTACTGGCCCAGGAAAACGCCGTCGCCGGAGTAAGACAGGTCGTTGTGTTCAACGCGGTTTTTATTGGACACGATCATCAGCAAAGCCCCGCAGTCGCTCGGATCGGTGAGCGGCCGGTTCACATGAGCGCAGTTGTTCTGGTATATGTGGCAGGTATCGGTCCAGAACATCCTGATCCCGTAGGAGGTATTCCATGAAAAATTATTGTTGTGGATATCAACGCTGTCGCAGTGATACAAGGCCACCCCGTCGTTTTGCATCGTCATTACATTGTTGAAGATGGAGGCCGCACGGCTCTGGTACATCATCACCCCGCCGCCCAGTGCCAGGGTATAATCGGCCCATACGTCGATCCACCCCGATGAATCAACCTTGTTCCGGCAAAATACGTTGTCATTGATGGTGATATGATCGGAGTTGGTGATGTAAACTGCATATTTGTAGCGGAACACCGAATCAAAATTCCTGATCACGATGTTGTGTGCATTGTTTATTTTAATCATGTAGCCGGCCGATCCAATGCCGTCAACCCTGCAGCTGTCACCATCGAGGATCACGTTCTGCACGCCGTTGATCTGGATCACGCCATCGCCGGGTGCATCTGAAAAAGAATAATTACCGGCTGCGAACTTGATGTTTGAATTGCTCCCGACAACCATGTTGTTGGTGATTGGAACGTAGGTCTGGGCCTCCGCGACCGCAATGAATAACACGGTCATTGCTAACAAAATGATATGTTTCATGGTGGATCGTTTTTATTTATTATCGCAAGCGAATATAAAAAAAACAATGCACGGATGAAAAAATATCAATGAATATATTTAAGAGAAGTAATTGTGTTACTGGGTGAATTCGTTCAGGATGAACAGCTTACCTCTTCCCTGGTTTCTCCTTAATAAAGAAAGATTTGGGGCGAAGCACTTTGCCGAACATGAAATACTGGATCAGTGTGAAATCTTTGCCATCGTTAACCGAGGCGTAAAGCCGGTCGAGGTCGTAGGGGAGGGGAATACCCTGGGGATCGGTCTGGCCTTCAGGCCCTTTTTTATGATAGGTTTTTATGGTTTTGCTTACGCCGGCTGTATCCGTCAGGGTAATGACAATAAACGGACTGGAAGACAGGATAGAATCCTTGCGGGCCTTGTCCATGTCATTCAGCAAGGCTTCGTAGTTGAGGTTACGGAAACCTGACAGGAAATTTAACAGCTTCAGGGTATCATAATCCGGGATGAGGGTATGATCGGAGAGGGAACTGAGGGTGAACTGGTTTTTCCCATTGTTTTTAACTTCATAGGAATACTCAGGATCAGCCGTAATTTCAACTTTCACGTTGGCGATTTCAGGCAGGGATTTTCTAAAAATGTTGTAATCGCGCCAGTACTTCTCGATCGGGCTGTACCTTGGGGAAACAAACCCCCTGAAACCGGGCAGGAAAATAATGTAGGGCTCCGACGAGTTCTCCAGGAGCATAAAGGAGCCCATGTTATTCTGGGTAGCGCCGCCGACATAATATACCTTGGTAAGTTTTTCATGGGGGAACCAGCGGATCATGCCAAACAGGTCGATCCGGTACACCCACTGGTAGATCTCAACTTTAACGGCATTTACGGCGAGTTCCCTGATGATATTGTCGTGTGCGGCATTGGCCACCGGTTGCTGAACTTCGATGCCGATCATGGTCTTGAGCAGGAGTTCCACATTCTGTTTCTGTGCAGGGAAAACATCATCGACAGTCCATTTACCCGGGGAGATTTTTGTCAGTTTAACGCTGTTGTTGTTTTTATCCGACATGAAAATCTTGGTCACGCTGGCCGAATCGTTGAGTGCGAAATCACTCAGGCTGCGGCGGAAGGTATTCTGGGCCTGGGTTAGCCACAGCACCAGCGCGATCACGGCGAGAATAAGGAATGAAATGAAGATGTTTCTGTTTTTTTTCATAGTTGGAATTATCTGGCAGGACGAGAAAAGGCACGTTTACGGAGCTGGAATTTCAGGATTCCGAACCCGGTGATCAGCAGGATCGGGAGTAAGATATTCAGCAACTGCCAGAACAGTCGCTGGTTGGCAGCCCTTGTGGCATCAAGCATTCTGAGTTTCAGTTCGCGTGACCGTACAGAGATCAGTCCGGAGTCATCACAGAGGTAATTGATGGCATTCAGCACCAGGTCTTTGTTCCCGAAGGTCTGCCTGGTATATTGATCATATCCCAGCGGCAAGGGATAGCCTTTTGAATAGTGAAACTGGTTCTTGGCCACGTCGCCGTCGGATATCACGATCATCTTGGTGGGCTTGCTGGATGGCCTGTAAGCCAGGTTTGGGTCTCCCGCCACTTCAGGGGGGAGACGATGGAGAAAAGTAGAGGTGAATGTTCCCTCAAGCAGCACGGCAACGGGGAAGGGCCCCCTGTTAAAGGCGCGTTCGTTTGGTTTTTTCTTCACGATCTCGAGATCAATCAGGGCGGGAACCGTCACCGTTCGGGAATAGGGGGAGGTTTCCAGCAGGTAGGTTTTTTTCACCCCGGGTGCCGTTACCGTATCCAGCGTGCTGATGAATTCTGTTTTAATGGCGTTGAGCCCGTTTACGATCGGGTGCTTGACTGATGGCATCAGCACAGGGAAAAAGTACCAGGTAAAGAAGTCAAACTGAGGCTGGTCGCCGATCTGGCCGGTCTTTATGGGGATTTTGAGCGCCGTAAGGTCCTGCACCAGGTTCGTGTTGAGTCGCACCCCGTAGTTGAAGAGCATGTCCTCCAGGTTAATGTCGTTGGGAATACCCATGGTCGAATTGACCTTGATGCTGTCCATGCTGGCAAAAACAGGATCGATCAGCCACAGCACCTTTCCGCCGCGCATAATGAACTGGTCGATCAGGAACTTGTCGCGCTCATCGAACTGGGTAGAAGGTTTTGCAATGATGATCGCACGGTACTTGTTCACGAGCGCATCGTGTGTCGAATCGGTTTTTAGCCTGACGGCCAGGCTGCTGATCTTATGCTTGATGGCGACGCGTTCGACGTTATAGAATTCGGCAAGTGAATTTTGCAGGTCATAGGTTTCCATCTCGGTAAGCTCGCCATGACCTTCGATGATGGCCACGCGTGGTTTGACGGGTGTGGTGAGGTTTTTAATCGCGCTGGCAAGGTTGTATTCAAGGGCCTGGATGGAGTTGTTCAGCACCTTGTTCGATTCTTCCTGCAACTGTGCCATGAGCAGCTGCACAGGGATTTGTTTCCCGTGATAGGAGACGATGGCCCCCGGGAAAATGATAATCTGGGAGGAGGCACCCTTTTTGCTTACCTGCAGGTTGGTGGGCTGAAGCCCGTTTTCAACAAGCAGTTTGTAGGAATCGTTGCGGTCCTTGGCATTTGGATTATCAGACGGGTTGACAAATTCGTACTGGATTTTTTTGTTGTACGCCCTGAACTCGTCGAGCATTTCCCTGGTCTCATTCGACAGGCGCTGGAATCCTGAAGGCAGGTCGCCTGCCAGGTAAACCTTGAAGAACACCACGTCGTCCAGTTTTTTGAGGAGCGTTTTGGTTGCCGGTGAAAGCGAATAGCGTTTCTCGGCAGTCAGGTCGAACCGGGTGAAGATGAATGCAGCAATGATGTTGACCAGTACGATGATGGCAACGGCCAGCAGTAACCCGGTTATATTTGATCGCCTGATATTTCTTTTCTTGTCTGCCATGCGGTTGGTTACCATTTGCGGCTCTCCAGCGATAATTTTGTAAGCAGGATGAAGATAGCGGTCACACTTAAAAAATAGATCAGGTCGCGGGTATCGATCACACCGCGGCTCATGGAGGTGTAATGCGCGTTGAGCCCCAGCGATTCGATGATCAGGCCTGTCTTTCCCGACACAACGAAGTTATATATGAACTCAAATCCCATGTACAGGAAAAAACAGATGAAAACTGCGAGGATGAATGAAACAATCTGATTATCGGTAACCGAAGAGGCGAAGATGCCGATGGCCACAAAGCTGGCACCAAGGAAAAGCAGCCCCAGGTAAGAACCCCAGATGCTTCCCGAGTCGAGGTTTCCCGGGGGAAGCCCCAGCAGATATACCGACAGGTAGTAGATCAGCGTAGGTAAAAGAGAGATGATCACCAGTACGACGCCGGCAAAATATTTTGCCATGATTACCTGGATATCCGTTAATGGCTGTGTCATCAGCAACTCCAGGGTGCCGCTTTTCTTTTCATCGGCAAACGATCGCATGGTGATGGCCGGGATAAGGAAAAGAAAGACAAACGGGGCAAGAATGAACAGCCCGTCAAGCCCCGCAAAACCGAAATCGAGGATGTTGAATTCGAGGGGGAAAACCCACAGGAAAAGTCCGGTCATCAACAGGAAAACGACCATCACGATGTACCCGATGAGCGAGTTCAGAAAACCGTTGATCTCTTTCTTTAAAAGGGTGAGCATGCGCACATTGGTTAAGGGCGTGCAAAAGTAGCAATTTTCAGCCATCAAATTGCATCTGTGCGGAAGATTTAAGGCGTTTGCCGCGAAATGTACACGGAATAATCGACCAGTTTGGGCTCGTAGGTTTCCTTCAGCAAATGGGAGGATATCAGGAAATCGGCGGTGGAGCGGTTGCATGCCGTCGGTATGTTGTAAACCACGGTGATCCGCAGCAGGGCCTTTACATCCACGTCATGCGGCTGGGGCTGCATCGGGTCCCAGAAAAAGATAAGCAGGTCGATCATCCCTTCGGAAATCAGGGCGCCGAGTTGCTGGTCGCCTCCCAGAGGTCCCGATTTCAGTTTTACAATATCAAAGGTGATCTTTTCATCATCTTCAAGCTTGTTCAGCAGGGTTTCCTCCACCAGTCTGCCCGTGGTGCCGGTGCAGATGAGATGATGGCCGAGCAGGGTCTTGTAATTGTATTCCACCCACTCTACCAGGTCCTTCTTGCGATTGTCGTGAGCCACAAGGGCGATATGTTTTGATTTTTCCATAAGGTTGGTTTTTATCCCAGTTCCACCAGCACCAGCTGGTCCATTTTCAGCCCCAGCAGGCTGCTTGCCCTGCTCTGGCAGATGGCAATTTCAAGGTACCCGCTGGTGGAGAAAAGCGCGAGCATCTCGCCGGGGTTCACGTCCTTGTATGATTTGCTGATCGTGGTGATGCGGTAATTCGGCGAACGGAAGGTAATGGTAAACTTGCGGTGCTTAACGATCGAGTTAAACAGCGTTTCTGTGATATTGACAAAAACATTTTCATAATGGTCGACGTAAATGACCTTTCCCTTGATCAGGTCTTCCTGGATCACCGGTTTGAAAGCCATTTTCTGCATCAGGTTTTCCTTCGGATGGCCCAGCGCTTCCATGGGCTTTCCCGAGGCGATGTGACAGGCCACCTTCACAAACACATCACGTGACGGGAAGGTGAAATAGTCGGAATCCTGGATGACATCCAACTCGATGATCCTTGCCGGCCTGTCATCAAAAAGCAGGGAGAATATCCCGTTGTCGGCACCGATAAAGTAATGGCCATGATGATACACCATGGTATGCGGGGTTTCGGTCGACGCTTCGGTGTTTATGGCGAGGATGTGGATTGTTCCTTCCGGGAAATTACGGTAAACGTTACGGATGATAAATGCGGCCTGGTTCAGGTCAAAGGCAGGTACCTGGTGCGAGATGTCAACAATACGGGCATCAGGCAGGTGCCTCAGGATAGCACCTTTTACCGAAGCGGCATAATGATCTTTC
>Ga0209697_10006130_pt1 | contig 14682 bp, 10 predicted proteins | sample AliMusrvi5mmetaG_FD_184115 | JGI IMG/M metagenome (GOLD analysis project Ga0209697, IMG submission 184115) | Freshwater lake bacterial and archeal communities from Alinen Mustajarvi, Finland, to study Microbial Dark Matter (Phase II) - Alinen... | ecosystem: Environmental > Aquatic > Freshwater...
GAAGGTATGGGAGAACGAGAATAATCTGTAAAATCAATCCGCATAAAAAAATTATTTCAAGATAAGCACGGTCCATTCTTTTAATTTTATATACAAATTCAGTAGATTCTCAGGGACAGGATTCTCCGCCAGATTCTATTCCATTTTCAGGCTTACTTACTTCTCACCAGCAAGCACATCCAGATAAAGCGCCTCAACTTTAGCGCGGGCCCATGGAGTTTTACGAAGGAATTTCAGACTTGAAGCGATGCTGGGATCACTGATAAAACAGTTAATTCTGATCCTATATCCTAACTCATCCCATCCAAAGTGATTTACCAGATGATTTAGGATCGTCTCAAGCGTAATACCATGTAACGGATTATTTTTCTGAACAGTTGTCATTGATCGGATAAAAAGGCCAAATATTCAGAATTTAAATTTTGGCGGTTTAACAACAGGCACCGGCTGCTTTTTTTTGACTCCAAATTTTGGATTTCTGGTCCCCGGGCCGCCCAGATTTATCTTTTTATTTTTCTCTTTCTTCTCATGAAATGCGCCTTGAGATTCCCGAATCGCGGTACCTGACTTATAATATTGTTTGTCAAATAAGTTCGTAGGGCTCTCTTTCTCAGTAAATTCAAGTGACATCCTTAGGTTGGAGGGAAGTGGTTCAAGAGGAATTGTTATTTTCATCAAGGCTTCAGCATTTATAAGCTCAACTTTCTCCTTTTCAGTGACAAATGAGATGGCAGCACCCTCTTTTTCTGCCCTTCCGGTACGACCGATGCGGTTAACATAGTCGCCAGCCGTTTCGGCCATCTCAAAATTAATGACATGTGAAATGTTGCTGATATCCAGTCCTCGTGCAATTAGATCAGTGGTTACGAGCACCCGGTAAATTCCCTCTTCAAAATATTTCAAGGCATTGATCCTGAAATTCTGAGATTTATTGGAATGAAGAATCCCGATCTGTCCGGGAAATTTGGACTGGATTGTTTCAAATAAACGGTCAGCGGTTTTTTTGGTATTCACAAACACCAATACCCTGTTATAGTTTTTATTTTCAAGCAGTAACGACTCTAAAAGGTTGACCTTGGTATTATAATTGGGAACCTGATAAACGACCTGAGAGATCTTTTTAAGGGGTGTGCCATGAGGCGAAACTTCAATCCTGGAGGTGTTGGCAAAAAAATCTGAGATCAGCTGATCCACATCCTCTGTAAGAGTTGCACTGAACATGAGGTTTTGCCTTTTAGGAGATATGATCTCCATCAGACTGATCAGTTGAGGACGAAAACCAAGATTAAGCATTTCATCCACCTCATCGATCACTAATTTCTGAATCGATTTTAACCGAAGAAGTCCTGTCATTGCAAGATCCACTAATCGTCCCGGTGTAGCAACCAGGATATCCAGACCTGCATATAGCTCCTCTTTCTGATTATTGATATTCGTCCCGCCATAAACACCGACCACTCTGACAGACATGTAGGTGGTCAATTTACTTATCTCCTCAACAACCTGAATTACCAATTCGCGTGTCGGAACCAGGATTAGTATCCTCGGATCTTTTTGTTTCGAAAAAGTGAATTGCCTCAAAACAGGAAGTAAATAAGCTAACGTTTTACCGGTTCCGGTTTGGGCTATTCCAATAACATCCCTTCCCGACATAATCACAGGGAATGCCTTTTCCTGTATCGGGGTTGGATTAACAAACTCAAGATCAGCCAATGCCCTGAGCAAGGCATTGTTTAAATTTAATTCCTCAAAAATCACCTTTGTCCGGTTTTAATATGCGACAAAGGTACACCGATTCCGGCATATGACGAACAATATTGAAGTAATAATCAGAATATCAGACAAAATATTGCAGATAAAGGAGGAAAGCTCTAAAATTGAAGTTCACTGATTCACCTTCCCTTTTCATCCTTCTTCGGCTATTCACCCTTCCGTTCTACCTCTTTCCTTCCCGTTTTGCCTTTTTCTCTGCCCGTTTTTCTTTGAGGTTCTTTTCCGGTTCTTTCTTATTTTTATCCTTCGTTGGACTTTTCTCTTTACTCATAGCAGCGATTTTTATAGTTAAAACCCAATAAATTCAAAATTAATTTCACTGATCAAAGTTATAAAATATTGAATAATTATTGGCAACTTTGAATCAAACTAAATATAAAAGATGAGATCTAACTCCTTTGTTTTACCAAAAAGCTCTACCACTTCAACGTTTTGGTGTCTGACCGGCAGAATTGCACTAATAATTTTTATGTTCTTTTATCATTCCCAATCAGGTATGTCCAAAACCAAAAAGAAGGAGTTGTTTGTTCAGGGAACAAAACCAGAGAAACTGGCTGGTGATTTTCAGTTCACCGAAGGGCCGACAAGCGACAGGGAGGGTAATATCTTCTTCAGCGACCAGCCAAACAACCGAATTATGAAGTGGTCAACAGAGAACAAATTGTCATTGTTTGGCGAAAATTTCGGGAGAGCCAACGGAATGCATTTTGACCATAAGGGGAATCTTGTCACATGTTCGGATGAGAAAAATGAACTCTGGTCGATAACACCTGCCGGAAAGGTAACCGTTTTAGTCAAAGATTATGAGGGGTACCATCTGAACGGACCCAATGATCTCTGGATTGCACCGGATGATGGAATTTATATCACTGATCCCTTTTATAAACGCAGCTGGTGGGATCATCAGAACTCTGAAATGGATGGTGAAAACGTCTATTATCTGGCCCCTGGTGCTTCAAAACTGATCAAAGTGGCTGGTGATCTTCAAAAACCCAATGGGATCGTAGGCACTCCTGACGGAAAATATTTATATATTGCAGATATTAAAGCAAATAAAACCTGGCTTTATACGATTAACAAAGATGGGAGCCTAAGCGACAAGAAACTATTTACCGAACAGGGTTCTGATGGAATGACCATCGACAATCAGGGAAATATCTACATGACCGGCAGTGGTGTGACGATTTTCAATTCAAAAGGTGAGCTGGTGGTAAAAATTCCAACCAAGGAGAGTTGGACTACCAATGTCTGTTTTGGAGGGAAAGATCATCATTTGCTTTTCATTACCGCGGTAAAATCAGTTTATGGGTTGCGAATGAATGTCCGGGGAGCGAGGTAGAGTAGAGGCTGTTAGACTGTAGACTATTAATAATTTGCCCTGGTAAAGTTATTCAGGAATGCCTGATTGCCCGTTACCGCGGTGCAGTTTAATTATTGCGATGAAAATTGTCTAACGGCTACGAGGTATCCTTTCATGGGACAATCTTTATCTACAATAGTTTAAGCCCTGCGGGCTAATAGATCGAATATCAATTTGTCGCTAAAAAATTCGATGGAATGTCACTTTACCGCGTGGCGGTTATTATATGCACCCATGCAGCCCATTTACCACGTAGCGGTTTAATTATTGTAGAAAACAATCCCACCTCCCACATTACCGCGTAGTGGTTAAACGATTGTAGAAATGCACACCATCAGCTCATTACCGCCTATCGGTTATATTATTGCAGAATACAATCCTTTTTTTTATCCAAATTTATCCAAATTGTCGGGGTGTGTCTTTGCAATCCGGATATTGTTCGGTAGGTTTGCACCGATTATTGGCCCCTTAATGGAGTACCAATTTAAACAGTGTATCGCCAAAGTGCAGAATATAAACTCTGAAATGCAGACTTACTAAAAGTCAGAAAAACAATATCATCCAATCAAATAAAATAATATGAGAGCACAAGTGCTATTGTTGGCAGGATTATCAGTCTTTCTAACTCCACGAATGGCCTTTGGTCAACAACCGGTAGCATTGCCGTACAATAACACCCAATTAACCATAGACGAAAGAGTTGAAGACCTCGTGTCGAGGATGACTTTACAGGAGAAAGTAACTCAACTTTTTAATGAGGCAGCACCGATTGACAGACTCGGAATTCCTGCATACAACTGGTGGAATGAATGCCTGCATGGTGTGGCAAGAGCAGGAAAGGCTACTGTCTTTCCTCAGGCCATTGGACTGTCAGCTACTTTCGATCAGGACCTGATGTTTCGGGTTGCAGATGCTATCAGTGATGAGGCAAGGGCTAAACATAACTACTTTGTCTCCAACAATGTGCGCAGTATCTATACAGGCCTCACCTTTTGGACGCCCAACATCAATATTTTCAGGGATCCGCGCTGGGGACGCGGTCAGGAAACCTATGGTGAAGATCCCTACCTGACCGGACGGATGGCTGTTAACTTTGTCAAAGGACTTCAGGGCAACAACCCAAAATACCTGAAAACTGTTGCAACAGCCAAACACTATGCAGTCCACAGCGGACCGGAATTCTCACGCCATGTTGACAATGTCTATGTCAATGACCGAGATCTTTATGACACCTATCTCCCGGCATTCAAAGCAGTGGTCAAAGACGCCAATGTTCAATCGGTCATGTGTGCCTATAACCGTTTCCGGGACAAACCCTGCTGTGGCAACGACATTTTATTGAGCTCTATTCTTCGGAAGCGTTTCGGATTTACAGGATATGTAGTCTCCGATTGTGGTGCAATCTCCGATTTCTTTACAAAAATTGGTCACCATACCACTCCAAACTCAACCAGGGCATGGGGCTGGTCTTTATCTACAGGAACCGACATTAATTGTGAAGAGAGCAGAAGTTTTCTGGTCAGCAATCTGGATTCGGCAATCCGGGTCGGAATAGTGAATGAAAGTGATATTAATACCTCAATTAAGAGATTATACCGGGCAAGATTCCTGCTCGGTATGTTTGATCCGGATGAACAAGTTCCCTGGTCAAAAATGCCCTACTCGGCAGTTGGATCGGAGAAGAACCTGAAAATCACACAGGAAGCCGCTGAAAAATCGCTGGTACTGCTTAAAAACAACGGAATTCTTCCGCTCAAAAGAGTGAATAAAATTGCACTGATCGGACCCAATGCCAACAACTTTGCCATACTGATCGGCAATTATAATGGCCAGCCCATCCGCCCAATAACCCCGCTTAAGGCATTGCGCGATAAGCTTGGAACGAACCATGTGTTATATTCACCCGGTTGTCCGATTGTTCCGGGCGTCTACAGCGACCCAGAAATTATTGATGCCAGGAATCTGTTTCACAACGAAAATGGAAGAATAGCCAAGGGATTAAAAGGGGAATATTTTGCCAATCCGAAATTTGAAGGATCACCCAAAAAAGTACAGATTGATTCAAAAATTGATTTTTACTGGATGAAGTCGCCAATTAACGCTCTTCTGGAAGACCAATTCTCAGTTCGCTGGAGCGGAATCCTGATCCCCGACCGTTCGGGAGCCTACCAGTTTGGAGGGAATTTAAGGGTGTCAATCGACCATAAAGTTGTCGGGACAACACCGGTTGATCTGGTAAAGGGGAAGAAATATGAAATCATGGCTGAACTTAGGATCGCAAAATCGTCTTATGCAAACATCGTAGAGCCATCAGCCACACTTTCATGGACAGAAACTTCACGAGACTACCATCAGGAGGCACTGGATGATGCGGCCAAATCGGACGTGGTCATTTTCTGTGGAGGTATCTCTGCCGAGCTTGAAGGAGAAGAGATGCCACTGGAAATTGATGGATTTTCACACGGTGATCGCACCCATATTAATCTTCCAAAAATCCAGGAGGATTTACTCAAAGATCTGTATAAAACAGGCAAACCAATTATCTGTGTCAACTTTAGCGGCAGTGCCGTAGCTTTGAACTGGGAGGATCAGAACCTGCCGGCAATTGTCCAGGCTTTCTATCCCGGGGAAGCAACCGGAACGGCATTGACCCGACTACTATTTGGTGAAATCAATCCTTCAGGAAGATTACCTGTGACTTTTTACAAATCAGAAAAGGATATTCCTGAATTTTCCAATTATGATATGCAGGGACGAACTTACCGCTATTTTAAGGGAACCCCATTATATCCATTTGGTTATGGACTAAGCTATACAACTTTTGAATACAGTAACCTCAAAACAACTGAAACTATAAAAATTAATGAAACTCATTTCCCCATAACAGTCAGCGTTGATATCAATAATACGGGGAAGATGGATGGTGAGGAGGTTGTTCAGCTCTATCTCTCGAATAAGACGACTAAATGGATCGTACCTCAAGTCGCACTGAAAGGGTTCAAGCGAGTCTATTTAAAGGAAGGGGAACAACAATCAGTAACCTTTTCACTTAATCCCGAAGATTTCGCAATAACCGATTCCGATGCCCGGCAATTGGTTGAATCCGGCACCTTTGAAATCGCAATTGATGGCAAAGTCACTGATAAAAATTCGGTACAAAAAACAATTCAGCTGACGGGTAATACAATAGAAATACCATAGAAATTGAAATATCGTAGGTCATAATATAAAACTATGATTAAAACTACGTTTCTGATAGTACTCAATATAATGACCTGGAATTTTCCGATTTATGCCCAGATCAGGAATCAAGAAACACAAATCGACTTAAAAGCTGCCAAGGCCGAAGGGACTTTCAAGGGATTTGTCTTTCCTTCCCATGACAGTATTCTCCATGTGAATCTGGGCATCATCGAAATGATCGGCCCTTTTCCCTTTAAAAGCAATAAAGAGAAGAAAAAATATAGTCAACTTGAGGTGGATCTAATGAAAACCTATCCTCTTGCGCTGTTCGTTAGCAGCGAATTGAAAATTGTCAATACTGAATTCGAAAGCAATAGTACTGATCAGGCAAAAAGAAAAGTTTATATCAAATGGTACCAGAAATATATCTACAAAACCTATATCGATTCGCTAAAAACGCTCAATTCGCATCAGGGCCGGTTGCTGTTAAAACTGATTCACCGCGAAACAGGGAAGACTCCCTATGAACTGATAAAGTCTTATCGTGGAGGATTCAACGCATTAGTTTGGCAATCCCTGGCTTTTATGGCAGGGGCAAATCTGAATTCAAATTATGACCCAAACGAAAATATAATGATTGAACATATCATTCGAAGGTATAAATCAGGTGAGTTTAATTAAAGTATTTTTATTAGTTTCGCAACATCAATAAATTAATTTATTATCTTTATTATCAATATAAATCAGGTAATTTATGGATCTATCAGTCAAATTACAAAGCAACAACCCGATTTTCGACAACTACACCTCATATCTCCCTACCAATCTTACACACCGGGATATGTTAACGAAATATGAAAAAATTCCAACTTATATCTATTCTGAAAGCTCAGAGGCTTCGATCGCAGTTGCCACCGAAATCGCAGAATTGATTATAGAAAAGCAAAAGGATGGGAAGATGTGTGTGATAGGTCTGGCAACAGGATCGACTCAGATTGGCATATACAGTGAATTGGTCAGGCGTCATCGCGAAGAGGAGCTAAGTTTTAAAAATGTGATAACTTTTAATATCGACGAATATTATCCCATCTCCTCCCATTCGTTTCAGAGTTACCATCAGTATATGCGGACCCATTTGTTTAATCATATTGACATTCTGACCGAAAATGTCCATATCCCGGACGGAACAATAATTTTGGAAACGGTCCACGACTATTGCCGTGAATACGAGAAAAAAATTGAGTCCGCCGGTGGTTTTGATCTGATTTTGCTTGGTATCGGACGTACCGGGCATATTGGGTTCAATGAGCCAGGTTCGGGACGTAATACCCGGACAAGGATCATCACGCTTGACACGGTAACACGCCAGGAGGATGCCAATCAGTTTCAGGGAATCGGGAATGTCCCCCGCAGAGCAATAACCATTGGAATAGACACCATATTAAGCGCGAAAAAGATTATCTTAACGGCCTTTGGTGAGTACAAGGCAAAGGTTATTCAAAAAGCTGTTGAAGAAGACCCTGACAGTCTAATTCCAGCGTCATTCCTTCAATATCATTATAATGCCAAATTCATTCTCGACAGCAGTGCTTCGGCCCAGCTTAAAAGGGTCAAAACCCCGTGGTTGCTCGATAGTCTTGACTGGACTGATGACCGGTTAGTCCGGAAAGCAGTTCTATGGCTCTGTGGCCAGACTAAAAAGCCGATTTTAAAGCTCACCGGCAAAGACTACAACGACAATGGTTTGAGTGATCTTTTGGCAATTGCCGGCGCACAATACAAATTAAACATCAAAGTATTTAACGACTTACAGCATACGATTACCGGTTGGCCGGGCGGTAAACCCGGAATCGAAGACACTTTCAGGCCTGAACGTGCAGAACCAGCCCGGAAACGGATTGTTATCTTCAGTCCTCATCCCGACGATGATGTAATTTCAATGGGTGGCACGCTGCTCAGGCTTGTAGAACAAGGTCATGATGTCCATGTCGCCTATCAGGTATCCGGAAATTATGCCGTATCGGACGAGTATGTAACCCGGTTTCTCGATTTTCATTACCATTATATCGATTATTACGACGCCAACAATCAAAAGGCAGTCGAACAGAAACAGAAAGTTCTATCATTCATCAGGAATAAGAAAGAGAATATGATTGATATTCCTGATATTAAGACAGTTAAAAGTTTAATTCGAAGAATGGAAGCACGATCTGCATTACGCTACTTCGGAATCCCGGAAGAAAACATCCATTTCCTGGACCTCCCATTTTATGAATCAGGATTGAAACTAAAACTTCCCATCAGTGAAAATGATGTAAATATCATCATTGAACTGCTTGAAGAGGTAAAACCGCATCAGATATTTGCAGCGGGTGACCTGGCGGATCCGCATGGAACACACCGCGTTTGCCTCGATGCAATTTTCATTGCTCTGGAACAGGTAAAACAGGATGAATGGATGAAAAATTGCTGGGTCTGGCTTTACAGAGGAGCATGGGCAGAATGGGAAGCTGACGAAATTGAAATGGCAGTACCAATCAGCCCCATCGAACTTACCAGAAAACGTGAAGCAATCCTTAGACATCAATCACAGAAAGAGGGCGCCATGTTTATGGGAGAAGATGACCGCGAGTTCTGGGAGCGCGCTGAGCAGCGCAACCGTGCCACAGCAAGATTATACGATGAGCTTGGAATGGCTGAATATGAAGCGATGGAAGCCTTTGTAAAGTATTATCCCTGATCCTTGTTTAACAGACAATTTGAAGATTATTCTAGCCACAAGATCCACAAAGAAAATACAAACCACACAAATTCAGATTATTATCTGGCAAAATTTGTAAAGGCTGAATATTTTCTCTGTGGTTTTGTGGTTTATTTGTATTGTGCAAGTTTATGCGGTAAATCATTGAATAAATAATTTCTTTGAAAGTGCATATGAGGGGAAACGCTTTATCCACCATATTACTCCTGATCACGTTTGGATGCTTCAGTAACAGCATTGCTCAGAATCACTCCGCCAAAGAGTTTAGGGGGGTTTGGATTGCCACGGTCAATAATATCGACTGGCCGTCTGTACCAGGGCTCCCCGTTGAAGTTCAAAAAAGGGAACTAAAAGAACTCATTGAACGGATCGAAAAACTCAACCTGAATGTGGTTATCTTTCAGGCGCGGCCAGCTTCAGATGCACTTTATCAATCTGAAACTGAACCATGGTCTTATTTCCTTACCGGGAAACAAGGCACCCGCCCCTCGCCTGCTTTCGATCCGCTAAGCTATGCCATAGAACTATGCCATTCAAAGGGGATGGAACTTCATGCCTGGTTTAATCCATTTCGGGTAAGAAATGCAGGATTTTACAAACTCGATCCCCTAAGTTTTGCCGCAAAGCACCCGCAATTTCTCCATGAGTATGATCATAAACTATTCCTCGATCCAGGAATTCCGCAGGTTAGAGATCATATCATTAGGGTAATTATGGAGGTAGTCCGCAAATACAACATCGATGCGATACACTTTGATGACTATTTTTACCCATATCCGGTATCAGGGATTAAATTTCCTGATCAGAAATCTTTTCGTCAATATGGAAAAGACTTTTATCCTAATAGACCAGCCGACTGGAGACGCAATAATATAAACCAGTTTATCTCTGCTGTACACGATAGTATTAAGTCAGTGAAACCCTCTGTCAGCTTGGGAATCAGCCCGTTTGGGGTATGGAGAAGCAAGAAGGATGACCCAAACGGATCTCCTGGAGTCAAAGGAACCACCTCGTTTGACGATTTGTATGTCGATGTTTATAAATGGCTCTCCCATGGATGGATTGATTACGTTATGCCCCAGTTATATTGGGAACAGGGCAACCAGTTTGGGGATTTTGCAGCATTAACCAAATGGTGGAATGACCATTGTTTTGGAAAACCGTTATACATCGGACAGGCTTTATATAAATCAACGGGAATAGACAAGGTTTTTGAAAATCCAAGGGAAATCAGTGAACAAATTAATATATTACGGAAATTTGAAAATGTTCATGGTTTTGCCTTATACAGTGCTTCTCATCTCTCAAGAATGTCATTAACAGCCTTTAATGATCTTACAATGAGTTTATTGCCCACATCTGCAGGAAATCAGAATAACCAAATTGCAGTTAACACATCTCAAAATCCCAAGTCTTCGTGTACTCCTTCATCAGTTCCTGACAAGATCCTGATGGCCGATAAAAAATCGATTGCCGACACCATCGATTTCAGATATAAATCACTGATTGATAAAGGCCTGCCTGTACCTGCCCAATTTAGCGTAATCAAATCACGTACGGGATTAGAAATCAATTGGATTACAGCGACTTACACTCTGGACAATAACCTAAAATTTAAGATAATGATTTTCGAAAGAGTAAGAAGAGGCGGTTATTTGAAAAGAAATCTAAAAACAACCAAAGACAGTCAATTCCTGCTTCCCGGAAAATCAGAGTTTAATCCGGCAAGAGTATTCTTTAGTATTGTTTCTGTGAATAATTGCGGATACCAGAGTTCCTTTCCAAAACTGTTCCGCATCAGGGGAAGGAGAATTATCTTCAATTAATCAGACATAAGGGTCATTTTTTCAATAATTCATACAAATCTGTCATCCAATTTATCAGTGACATTTTTCATTTAAAAAAAGCTTTTTGAACGATATTTTACCCAATTTTGGATTCTGTAAATTTCATTTCTCTAATCTAATCCATCTTATCCTAAAAATGAAAAATTTAATAGCGCTTATTATCTTTTGGGCCTTTACTTCTTACAATCTGAATGCACAAAACTTCCCCCGACAGGAATACCCGCGTCCTCAGTTCGAACGCTCTGCCTGGCTTAACCTGAATGGCATCTGGAGCTATTCGTTCGATTTCGGGAATTCAGGCAAAGCCCGTGGTTTCGTAGAAAGTAAAGGGTTTATTGAAAAAATAACGGTTCCATTTTGTCCTGAAAGCAAGTTATCGGGAGTTGAGTACAAGGATTTCATTAATAACATGTGGTATCACCGCCAAATTGCTGTCCCGATTGATTGGGCCAACAAAAAGGTAATCCTACATTTCGGGGCAGTATATTATAAGGCAGAGGTTTATATTGACGGTCTGTTTGCCGGCCGCCATTTTGGTGGTACCTCATCCTTTGAATTCGATATAACATCACTTATTACTCCTGGCAAACCGGCGAACCTGGTTGTATATGTGAATGACGATCTGCGATCAGGGAAACAGCCCGGAGGAAAGCAGTGTTCCAACTATTTCTCCGAAGGTTGTTCCTATACCCGGGTGACCGGAATCTGGCAGACAGTCTGGATGGAGGGTGTTTCCCAATTTGGTTTGAAACAGGTTCATATTGTTCCGGATATTGACCAGAACCAATTGGTTGTTTATCCTTCGTTTTACAATGAGAGTAATTCGCACAACCTGACCATCAGACTTAAAGACGGAATTAAGGTTGTTGCTGAAAAAACTGTGAAAGCCAATAATTCTTCAGTCATGGTTTTACCGGTGAAAATTCTGAAAACCTGGTCTCCTGAAAACCCTTTTCTCTATGACCTTGAGTTGGTGGTAACCGATGATCAGGAACAGGTGGTCGACGAAGTCCGATCATATGTGGGAATGCGAAAAGTGCATATTGAAGGGAACCGCATCTTCCTGAATAATAAACCTTACTATCAGCGCCTTGTATTGGATCAGGGTTTTTACCCAGATGGTATCTGGACCGCTCCCACAGACAGTGCACTGAAACATGATATTGAGCTCTCAATGCAGGCAGGATTTAATGGGGCCCGGTTGCATCAGAAAGTATTCGAGGAACGCTACCATTATTGGGCCGATAAACTCGGTTACATTACCTGGGGAGAGTCTTCGAGCTGGGGTTTCGACATTAATGATGAAGCAGCTGCCCGCAATTTTATTGCCGAATGGTATGAAATTGTTATGCGTGACCGAAATTATCCATCTATTGTTACTTGGACACCTTTTAACGAAACCTGGAGCCCCTCCTCCGAGCAATACCCACGGATGGTTCAGGATATTTACAAAGTAACCAAGGCAATAGACCCTACGCGACCGATCAATGATGCCAGTGGGGATAGTCATGTTGTTACTGACATTTGGAGTGTCCACAATTACGAACAAAATCCTGCACAATTGTCAGAAATTCTGACTCCGGATAAAAATGGTGAGATGTTTACCAATTATCGCAAAACGCCGTTTTCAAAATATTCAGGTCAGCCCTATTTAATTGATGAATTCGGCGGGATTAGCTGCGCCGCTGTACAGAAAGCTAAAAGTCATCAGGCTTCATGGGGTTACGGTGAGTCCCCAAAAGACCTTGAAGAATTTTATACCCGACTGGAAGGGCAAGTAAATGCAATCCTTGGATCAAAGAGCGTATGGGGCTTTTGTTATACACAGCTTACAGATGTCGAGCAGGAGCAAAACGGGATCTATTTCTATGATCGTTCCTCAAAATTCGATATGAACCGAATTCAGGCCATCTTTAGTAAAAGTCGGGGAGAAAATAAATAAAGGAGAAAACATTTCAATCTTTCCTGATAAAAATGTGCAAACTATGAATAGCTATCCCTTGGGTAAAATTGTCAACAATAAACCATACCGAGGATTTTTCTTATCTTTACTGCTGCTCCTGGCAAGTCTCTCCACATTTTCACAAAGCAAACTGAATTTCGGGCTTAACCAACCACAAGATCCGGCTACCCTCCCTATATCGACAGCCAAATCACAATTACCAACCAGGAAAGCTAAACTGATAATTCCTGCAACAATGCAAAAAATTGCCGGAAATGAATACTTGCTTTCGACGGGTTGGGAAATGGCCGATGCTGATCAGGTCATAGCCTCCGGACAATCTTTGTTTAACCCGGAATTCAATACTTCCGAATGGTATAATGCCATAGTTCCCGGAACTGTTTTAACTACCCTGGTAGATCAGGGAGTCTATCCCGACCCCTATTTCGGATTAAACAATCTGCATATTCCTGATTCGCTTTGCAGAATGGAATGGTGGTACCGTTTGCAGGTTAAACTTCCTGAAAAAAGCACCGGAAAAAAAATCTGGATAGTGTTCAACGGTATTAATTACAAAGCAGATATCTGGCTGAATGGCAAACTGATCGGGCATATTTCCGGAGCGTTTCAACGTGGTGTATTCGAAGTAACTAAAATTATCAACATTCAGGAAAAGAATATCCTGGCAGTTCATATTTATCCGCCAAATAATCCGGGTATTCCGCAGGAAGAATCATCAGGTGCCGGCCAGGGTCCCAATGGCGGCCAGCTATGCCTTGATGGACCAACCTTCATTTCCTCCGAAGGGTGGGACTGGGTTCCGGGAATACGCGACCGGAATATAGGAATCTGGCAGGATGTGAGAGTACGGTTAACCGATGGGGTAACGATTTCAGATCCACAGGTCATTACTGATCTGCCATTGCCTGACACCACCATTGTGGCCATTACCGTAAAAGCAGGAATCAGGAATAATTCAAATACAGCTCAAAAAATAACGGTTACCGGAAGGATTGAAAATCTGGAATTCAACAAAACAATGGAATTGAGACCTTATGAGTATAGGAAGATAACCTTTTTTCCGGCTGAATTTCATCAGCTGAATCTGAAAGATCCGCGCTTATGGTGGCCGAATGGCTATGGTCATCCTGAATTGTACAAGCTGAAATTACTGGTGACGAATGAAAACGGAACCATCTCGGATCAGTCTGAGGTGCGTTTTGGTGTACGTGAACTTTCCTATGAACTGGGTGTTGCCCGACCCGAAAAAACAATCTGCCGGGTCGAATTTAATCCCATAAAAGCTGCTGGTAAGGTTATATTTAACAATACAGACAGATTGGACCTTGGAAATGGAACCTTCCTCCCAAAATTAACTGATTCTGTTGATCCATCCTTCCTCCCATCAATTGGGGAGAAAAGTGATAATCCCTTTTTAACAATTAAAGTAAACGGGATTCCAATTTTCTGCAAAGGGGGCAACTGGGGAATGGACGACGGGATGAAAAGGGGATCACGCGAAAAACTTGAACCCTATTTCCGGCTTCACAAGGACGCTAATTTCAACATGATCCGGAACTGGACCGGTGAAAGTACCGAGGAGACATTTTTTGAACTTTGTGACGAATATGGAATGCTCGTATGGAACGATTTCTGGCTATCGACCGAAGGATATAACCTGAATGTCAAAGATAACGCACTCTTTATGGCCAATGCAACGGAAGTTGTCAAACGATTCAGAAATCATCCTTCGATAGCCATCTGGTGCCCGCGCAACGAAGGTTATGCCCCTGCACAGATTGAGCCTCAGCTGCAG
>Ga0209697_10006136_pt1 | contig 14673 bp, 14 predicted proteins | sample AliMusrvi5mmetaG_FD_184115 | JGI IMG/M metagenome (GOLD analysis project Ga0209697, IMG submission 184115) | Freshwater lake bacterial and archeal communities from Alinen Mustajarvi, Finland, to study Microbial Dark Matter (Phase II) - Alinen... | ecosystem: Environmental > Aquatic > Freshwater...
ACTTGTGAGGATGGTTATAATTTAAAATGATAAACTATCAAGAACACAGAGAAACACAAAGTTTATTATTTATTAACTTTGTGTTTCTCTGTGTTCTTGATTTGAAAGAAGTTTATTTTCTATTTAAAACAATAACTGTAATTTCCGGTCGAACGCCGATGTGCATGGGTAATCCGATATATCCGATACCACGGTTAACGTAGATGTATTGATTGTTTACCTTATATAAACCTGCCCAGTATTTGAAAATCAGTGAGGCAGGAGAAAAAAGGTGCTTGCCTATCTTTATGCCCAGTTGTGCAGCATGTGTGTGACCCGACAGGGTTAAAACAATGTCTTTTTTGCCTGCTATTTCAGCATCAAATTGTGTAGGATCATGGGATATTAAAATTTTTGGTGAGTTAATGCTAGTGCCTTTCAATGCTTTGTCTAAATTACTGTAACGGAATCGTATGTTTTTTCCCCAGTTTTCAACACCCACTAACAGAAGGCTGTCCCTGCCTTTTTTTAGATAAACATTTTCATTCAATAATAACCGGAATCCAAAATCGTGTATGGATTGCTTTATCTGACATCGGTTTTCCAGACGATCATTATAGGTTTGCCAATCGGTATAATCGCCATAATCATGATTGCCAAGCACGGCGTATTTTCCACTTTTTGCTTTTAATTCGATGAAGTAAGGTCTCCAGCCCTGAGTCTCACTGGCAAAATTATTGACCATGTCTCCCGAAAATATTATAATGTCTGGATTTTGCTCGTTTATTAGTTTAATAACCGGTTTTAATTTATCGAACTTTTTGTTCCAACTCCCTAAATGTATATCGGATATCTGCACTATTTTGTACCCATTAAATGCCGGTGGAAGATTTGGTATTGCCAGTTGTACTTTAATTACTTCAAAGTTTCGCGGAGTTATATAGGCACCTACAAGCAAAATAATAACAGAAATTATACTTATTATTACGCGGGTAATATCAAAATAAACATTGTCATGTTTAAAAATCTTTATATAGATAAAATCCAGGAAGTAGAAAATGATATGGATTACTTTAGGAATATATATCAGCATAAAGAAAAAATACAACCACATAATTCCAGCTACAATCCTAAAGTTTTGTAAGGTTTCCAGCCCGAATTTCATATAAAGAAACAAAATTGTGAAAAACAGGGCGGGAATTAAATGTAAAATGATATAAATCGGTTTTACATTCCTGTCTTTCAGCTTCAGGTAGAAATAAATATCGGGGACAGCAATCATAATTAGTAAGGCTATCAAAACATCGGTGTACATTTTCATGGCAATAGTTGTGAGTTAACAAGAGTTAGAAATGTATGATTAGTTCATTCCGAATGAATTATGCCAGTCAGATAATAATTCTCTGTGTCTTTGGTATATATCCTGCAAATAAAATGTTTTATTCTTTTCTATACGCAATTGCATTTATTATTTCTATAAGAACGTTTTGGAATAGACTAAAGTTAATCATAAATGATTTTTTTTATAAAATCTACTTTTAAAAATTTAAGTTTTGAAATTGTGAAATTAAATTCGAGTAAAATGAATGGTTCGAGTTTATATAGGTTGCACTCTATGGATTAATATTTCGTTTCTCCGTATTGATGTTTTTCCATTTGTTTGTTATAGGGAGCGTAATTTCAACCAGTATCGTTTTGTGGGACAAATATATGACCAGTACCCGTTGTAAACGATAGAGACTTTTTCATTGTTCACCAATACACTTTTTTATTCATCGTATTGTTGAAAGTAAAAATGTCAAAATCGAGGTACCAAACTTTGTTATTCAAATCGGATTATGGATAATGCGTGCTATTTTCTTGTTAAACTCGGTGGTGAATTTCTTCTCACAGAATGCATAGGGAAAGGCAATTATTACACGAGTTTCTTTATTGTCTGTTACTTTAAGCATTATTCTTGCCGTGACAGAGAAAAACAGAATAGACAGAATAAACGTCAAAATATGTTTTTTTACGTAAAAAAAATATAGTAATAATCTATTAAACCTTAAACAAAGAAATTAAGTTTGTGGTTAGATTGACAAAAAAACTTATCTTTGCATTGGAAACAATAAAAGCAAAGGATGTTAGAGATTATCATAAAAGGGGTGCTAATTGGATTGTGTATATCTGTACCATTGGGACCAATTGGCATGCTAACCATTCAACGAACTCTTAATAGGGGACAGCGTTATGGTATTGCTACTGGTCTTGGGGCAACCACTTCCGATTTGGTTTATACAATTATAACGTTGTTTTTCCTGAGCTTTGTACTGGATTTTATCGAACAACACCGCTTCATTATTCAATTGGTTGGAAGTCTTGTTGTTGCCGGCTTCGGTTATTATATTTACAGAGCCAATCCTTCTACGCAACCTAAACCCAATGAATCTTTCAAGCACAGTTTGGTGGGTGATTTCTTCAGCTCATTTGCACTGACCTTTTCTAATCCATTAGTGCTGTTTGTGTTAATAGCACTATTTGCCCGGTTTGAATTTATTGGTAATAAAACTACCTTATTTGTCTCCATAATAGGTATTACATCTATTTTGGGTGGAGCACTTTTATGGTGGAACTTACTTACTTTCCTTGTTAGCCGCTTCAAAAATAAATTCAATATGCGGGAACTGAAAATTATTAATCAAATCACAGGGATAATCGTTATCCTTATCGGGTGTGTCGGTTTTATTTTGAGCATTATCAAATAAAAAAGCCTACCCATTAAGTAATAGACTGGTTTACTTTCAGTTTAAAAGATAATAATATCTACTTAGAGATAAAATCTGTAAATTTTCCGCACTTTTAGGATACATCTGTTTTTTTAATGCTATTAATAACGATATGAAAATAAAATTTACTTCCATTCAGTTACAACATATATCGAGAATTGGACTTTTTCTTTGTGTTGTAGCAATTATTGTTGCGCTTTTTCCAAAAGAAAACAAGTTTAAATACCAGTTTGAAGTAGGAAAACCCTGGACATATGAATTAATTACTGCCGCTTTCGATTTTCCGATATATAAAAGTGACCAACAGGTTGCCAAAGAACGCGAGGAAGTTTTGAAAAACTATACGCCTTTTTTTAAACTGGATACAGCAGTCAATGCTATCCAGGTCAATAAAATGTTTACCGATTGGCAAAAGAATCATGGAAGCCAGCCTGACTTTCAGGCTATTATAAAAAATAAGTTCAAAGCAATTTATTCTGTCGGTATTATTTCTATCGAGGATTATAATAAATTGCTGGAAAGTAAACGAAATTATATTTCCTGCATTTCTCCTGACCGAGTGACACGTACTGTTTCAATTAACGAAGTATATACACCTAAAAGTGCTTACGAAGAAATTATCCGTAATGCACCCGAAGCATTGAAATCTTACGATTTGAATTTGTATTTGATTGAAAATCTGAAATATGATAGTACTACATCGGCACTTTCCAGAGTTGATATCCTGAAAAATGTATCGTTGACCTCGGGCATGGTGCAAACAGGGGAGCGAATTATCGACCGTGGTGAAATTGTAAATCCTATAACTTATCAGGTGCTTCACTCACTCAAAATTGAATCGGAAAAGAGAAGTGCTACTATTCAGAAATCTTCGATAGTTGTTGTGGGTGAGGTGATTATGATCCTTGGGTTGATGACATTGCTCTTCTTGTATATTTCTCTTTTCCGTCCGCGTATTTACGATAGTTTAAGCAATCTGATTTTTGTTTTACTATTGATTTTGATGATGGTGAGCCTTGTATCGCTCACTCTTAGAATCAATGCATTAAGCTATTATATGGTTCCGTTTGCGTTGATACCGATTATTATTCGCGTGTTTTTTGACTCACGCACTGCATTGTTTGTTCATATTATAAGCATGTTGATGATTTCATTTATGGTTGATAATTCTTTTCAGTTTATCCTTTTACAAATTACGATAGGTATGGCGGCAGTTTCCAGTTTGAAGGACATGTCGCAACGCTCGCAATTGGCCCAAACCGCCTTGTATATTTTTCTGAGTTATGTTTTGATGTATCTGGCTTTTGAGTTTATATCGGAAGGTGATGTTCAACGTATTAATTGGGTGTATATTGCTTATTTTGCTATAAGTAGCGTGTTGCTTTTACTGGCTTATGTGTTAATTTATTTCTTCGAAAAGATATTCAATCTGGTTTCAAGTGTAACGTTGGTGGAACTGACGAACATAAACAGCGACCTGATGATGGAATTTTCCGAACGTGCACCAGGCACATTCCAACACTCATTGCAGGTGTCTAATCTTGCAACGGAAGCTGCCAAGAAAATTAATGCCAACAGTTTGCTCGTTCGTACTGGAGCATTGTATCACGATATTGGAAAGATGAAACACCCGGAGTATTTTATTGAAAATCAAATTGCTGGAAAAAATCCGTTAATCAATTTTGATTTTGAGATTGCTTCAAAAATAGTTATTAATCATGTTACTGACGGAGTTGAAATTGCCCGAAAGAACCATTTACCTCAGCAAATTATCAATTTTATAGGTACACATCATGGTTTTTGCAAAACAAAATATTTCTATAATTCCTATATTTTAGCTAATCCGGACAAAAAACCGAACGATGCTGTTTTTACATATCCGGGTCCGCTACCGAATAACAAAGAAACAGCTATACTTATGATGGCCGATGCTGTTGAAGCACGTTCGAGAAGTTTGAGTGTTTATACCGAAGAAAGTATTAGCGAAATGATAGAAGACATGATTGACAGTCAGATTGCCGAAGGACAATTTAAAGAAGCTCCGATTTCGTTTTTGGATGTGGAAACAGTAAAGTCAGTTTTTAAAGAAAAATTAAAAAGCTTTTATCACTCACGAATTGTGTATCCCGAACTGAATAAATAAGATTTATCGTATATTAAAACATTCGCCGATTTTGTAGGGTTAGTCTGCAAAATCGGCGAATGTTTTATCTGATAGTCAGTTAATCGATTTTCACTGTGATTTTTTTTGCAATTTTTAAAGCTGTAGTGATGGTACTTAAATCGGCATTTAAACTGCCATCAGCTCCCGAATAATGACTATGTCCGATAGGTTTCATGGTTATTTCTGCGGAAGGACTGTTAGTGTCAATGTTTGCTTCGTAAACCAATGCCGGTTGGCAGGATGTTTTATATTCTTTTTCAGCGGGATACATGTCGTTTGTCCAGAATTCGTTCCAGTCCCAGGTTTGATTCAGTTCCAGCATGACTTTATATTTGCCGTATAAACGCGTTATAGTTTTTGTATGCAGTATAAACGACGCTAAAGGAGTTGCTCCGGTGTATGCATCCACTTCCGGCATTTTGGGAGTAGGCAAATAAGTTCCAAACTCATTTTTTATGCCTCGTTGATGCGCCCAGTAGGGTAGGGCAGCTGGACGTTGGATTTCACCCGCTAACCATTGTCCGGTCTTGCGACTTACACGTTTGAACACACCTTTGCCAATACTTTCGGAAACATATAAAGTCTGAATGAACTTTCCGTTTTCGTCGGCTAACCAAATGGCAAATAATGGATGATTGTATTCTTTCCCTTTTTCTAACCGAATAGTTAGCGAAGTTCCCTTGTAATTCACGCCAAAACTTGATTCTGCAAATATTTCTTTTTTCTTTTTGGCTGAAACTGCTAAAGTCATTACCAGTAAAACAGCTATAAATAGTCTTGTTTTCATATATATGTATTTTAAGCCCCGGTAGGGTTTGTGGTCATTTATAACTTGATAATAATTCCTATTGTAGGTAAAATTGTTCCTCCCAGAGTTTCAAAAGTTCGTAGTCCTTGTTTGTTTATATCGCCGTTTATGTCAGGGATTACTGTGCCATTCACGTCCAGATTAGTGTATATCGGAGCGCTTTGTGTTTTGTGATTATACACATTCTGAATATCGGTATAAACGTTTAGTACCCATTTTTTGAAATAAAATTCTTTGTCGATCCGAATATCAAGTTGATGAGTCGTTGGCAGACTCAAAGTGTTAAATCGTTTGTAATCCACATAAGGCTGTTTGGTTATGTTCCAAGCGGTTCTGTTGTACGAAATGGAATCGATAGGCGAATAAGGTGCACCTCCTACCAAACGCCAGCGCAGGGCTACATTCCAGTTTTTTGGGAGCTTGTAGCTGGCTATTAAATTGAATAAATGCTTAGTATCCCACGAAGAACGGAAATAATTCACGCCGGTAGAATCGGTAAATTCGCTACGGAAAAACGTGTATGTTGCTGTCAGGTTCAGCTTTTTCATTTCCATGATTTTTGCGAGTAGTTCCACACCATAAGCCCGCCCTTTTCCGTTAGACACGATTTGTTCATCGCCCACTTGTCCAAAATTGGTTCCTTTACTGGCGATGCTCAATCCATCAGCTACTGAAACAGGGTAATACACATATTGTTTGTAGAATCCTTCGGCTGTAAACCGTACATTTTCCTTCGGGCGGTATTCCAAACCGGCTATGGCTTGATTGGAAACCGTGTAACGTAATTTTTCATTCTGATTTACCAAATCACCTGCTGAATTCCTGAAGCCAAGTGTAGTATATGCAGGTTGCAGGTTGTAACGACCTACGTTTGCATTGAAATCCACTTTTTCCGATAGGGCGTATGACAAAGATAAACGTGGCGAGAACTGGTTAAGCGGATTCATCATGTTTTGGTTGTAATTGTTTCCGTTGAAACTTACACCCAACGAGAGTTTCAAGAGGTCGTCGAAATACTTTTTGGAAGCTTGTGCAAAAGCCTGGTAGCCGAATAATCCTATCTTGGTATTATAAACAAGATTATTTATCGTATTGTTGAAAAATAACTGGCGTTCAGTGTGGTTGGTGTAATGCGAATACTTTGCGCCAGCTCCAAATAACAGTTTAATAGGTGAATCGGGATAGCTGCGTTCAAAGCGTATTTTGTTTTCAGCTTCGTCAGAAGTATAATCTGATGTTTTGGGTTTTGTTTCATCGTTGTTCTGATATTTGAAGTTGGCATTCCGTAACATGTTGCGGCTCAACACCCAGGTGTCGAAATGGTTTTCGCCAAAATGCTTGTAAACCGCCCCCACGGTGTAATTCCATTGTTTATAGGTAGGTAAGTAGGAAAGTATATAATTTTGCGCTTCGGTAGGGTTAGCAATGCCCGTGTTTAGTACCATATCGTCGATAGCACCAATACCAATGAATGTGATTTCATTTTTAGAATCGATCTGATATTTATATTTCAACTGAAAGTCGTTATACGTAGGCAGAAAAGGCAAACCGATGGCTGAAAATAAAAATTGCAGATACGATTGGCGGGCTGAAACAATAAAGGTCGATTTTTTACCAATTGGACCATCAATGGTCAGAGCCGCATCTGATGCACCCACCGATAATTTGGTGTGTACGCGGTCATTACTGCCGTCTTTTTGTTTTATTTCCATGACGGAGCTCAATGCATTTCCTCTGTTGGCAGGGAAGGCGCCGGTGTAAAAGCTGATTTCACGCACAAAATCGGGGTTGATTACGCCCACTGAACCACCGGACGAACCTTGAGTGGCAAAGTGATTGATAACCGGAATTTCGATGCCATCCAGATAAAATACGTTTTCCGAAGGACCACCACCACGTACAATCAGGTCGTTGCGGTTGGGGTCGGTAGCACCAACGCCCGGTAAGGCCTGAATCACTTTAGACACGTCGCGATTGGCACCTGCGCTTTTTTCAATTTCTTGGACCCCGATAGATAAAACCGAAATGGGGCTTTCAATTTTTTTTAGGTTTAGGTTTTGTCGCACAGTGACTTCATTCAGTTGAACGGCTGTTTCGGGTACTGCAATGTCCACAAAAACGCTTTGATTGCCCTGAACCTGTATTTCTGAGGAAATGGTGGTTTGAAAACCGATAGATCGAACCAAAAGTTTCTTGAAACCTGGTTCTATTCCGGTAAAGATAAAGTTACCGTCCAGATCGGAGGTAGAACCAATGGTGGTGCCTTCTATAGCTATTGATGCAAATTCAATGGGCTGGTTGTTTTTCTCGTTAAAAACACGCCCTTTTATTATCCCTTTTTGTGAAAATAAGCTGAATGGAATAGATATTAAAACGAATAGAACTAAGTGTTTATATTTCATATAATGTTGTATTTTGTTTGTTTTCGTACTAATTACAACAAAATAGATATTAATTAGTTCTAATTCCATGTAAAAAGTTTGACGGAATTTTAAAAAAGACACACTGAAGCCAGATAAACAATTGAAAAACAAGAAAAAGAGAAATGAATTATTCAGCTCCATTTTTATTCACCGCATCGTACAATGGAATCAGATAACCATTCTCGAAGCGGCAAAGTAAACAGATATTGCCCACAGGCTTCCCGCTCAACCATTCCGCGTTGAGCTCACTGCCGTTGTAAAGTACCTTGCTTAAAAACGAGGTGCCTACTTTAAAAAGCAAGTCGTAGTCCTGTGTTTCGAATCGTAGATGATTTTTATCGAAATTCTCAGCTTCAAACTCGCAACGGTAAACGGCTTTTTCGGCACATTCAGTACGCAGATACAAACCTCTGTGCTGCAATACAGGAGATATACTTTTCTGCGGATGGATATGTGTCGTTGGAATTTGCCCGGTGAAAAGCAATTCGTCGTTTCGTTTGATCTGAATCTCGGAAATATGTTCCACCATCAACTGCGATACATGTATCAAATCGTTGTAATGGTAAAAATCCTCCCAGTTGTTGAAAATGGTGGTATCTTTGGGCATATAGTTGCCTAGTGCGAGTTCGGCAGCTACGCCCGTAAGTTGTATGGTTATTTTTGACATAATCGGTATTTTGTTTTCATGCCACAAATTTACGCAATTTTCATGCAAATTTCAAAGCTGTAAATCTGTTTAGATTTGTACTTTTAATCCTGAATCGTGTTTACTTTTTTGTAAACTTATTTCAGGACTAGATAAACCTAATTTGCCAGATATTTACTACTTACACCCTGCCTCTTGTCTTTAATATCGTATCTTTGCACAAAACTTAGTAACAATGGCATTTGTATATTTGGGGCTGGGAACAAACATAGGAGATAAGGAACACAATCTGAACGTTGCAATTATAGCTTTGTCTCAGGAGGTCGGACTATTAATGCGACAATCAGAATTTTATGGGTCGAATCCATGGGGATTTGACTCGGAAAATAAGTTTTTGAATGCAGTGGTGCTTGTTGAAACAAATCTGTCGCCTTTTGATTTGTTGGCTAAAACTCAGGAGCTCGAACGTAATATTGGCCGTGCTACTAAATCTATAAACGGTTATTCCGATCGCCTGATTGACATTGATATATTGTTTTACGATAACCTTATCATTGACCAACCGACATTAAAAATCCCACATCCACATATTGTGGAGCGGGATTTTGTGCTAATACCTTTAGCCGAGATTGCACCTGAATTAGTCCATCCGGTAGTGGGCAGAAAAATTATTGATTTACTCTAAAGATAATATGTTTTTAACTTTCAGTTGCCGGTTCAGAATTATCAACGAAACTTTCGTATTCTTCTAGTATCTTGGTGGCTTGTTCATAGTCTTTTTCAAAAACCATAATTCTTAACCCATCGTTAATTTCCCCAAACATGGGCATTAACTCAACCGAATCTTCATTATTAATCGAACTTTCGATGTTGTTTTCGCGCAAGATTTCCTGATCGAACATGGCTTCTACCATTGTTTCGTAGTTCTTTAAAGTAATAAGCTTGTCTTCCATAATGGTGATTTTTTTAGTAGCTAATGATTGATGCCAATGTTTTTTATTATTCTATAAATTATAACACTTTCATATTCGTTAAAGTTTTCATTTAGTCTGATTTTCTAAACATTTTCTATGTGTTTTGTCCAAATTCTAATATCGGATTGGATACTACAAAACTGAATATTTTTTCTTACTTTTGCAACATATTAAATATCTTTTTTTTAAATGGAAATTGACCAATTACCTGATCACATTGTTTATAGCACAAATGTAATTGAATTTGTAACAGTTGCTGCCGAAACTTGCTTGTTTTTTGAACATTCAACTGAGTTTGCACGGATTGATTTTATTCAGAAATCAGTTAAAATCCTGCCGCTTTTGTATCTGAAAGCTTCATTGATTGATATTCCGGAAGCTGTTTATGAAGAAATACCCGAGCGTTTTGTGAATGAAGAAGATTACCAGTTTGTACGTGAACAACTGGAGCAATTGTTAGGTCTCGACGATTCGTATCTGGAAACATTTCATCCGGATATGGCTATCAGTGATACACCAATTGCAGCATTTGTGTCTGAAAATCTTGCTGATGTTTATCAGGAACTGAAAGACTTTGCCGCCAATTATCAATTGGGCGATATTGATATAATGAATGATGCGTTGGCTGCCTGTCTTTTGGCATTTGGCGAACATTGGGGTCAGAAATTGTTGAACGGGTTGCGAGCTTTGCATGCTATACGTTTCAGTGATGGATTTGGCGTGGAAGATGAAAACGAAGCTGAAACTTCGCATGGGAAAATTAATCGGAATTCATTTCTCAATTTTTTGCATGATGACGATGAGGAATTGACAAATTTATTGAAGTAATGAAGCATGTTTAAAACAAAAATAACAAAAGACGAGGTGAATTTGCTACCTGTTATTTCTTTCGAAGGAAAAATAACTCTGGTTGATGATCTCTCAAAAATTCAACCAGCTATTGAAGAACTTCGAAAAAGTGAAATTGTAGGTATTGATACAGAAACAAAGCCATCGTTTACCCGCGGAACTCACCATAAAGTATCACTAGTTCAGATATCTACCTTGGATCATTGCTTTTTATTTCGACTTAATAAAATTGATTTCCCGGCTGCATTAGCAGAATTTCTGGCAGATGAGAATATAACAAAAATTGGTCTTTCGCTTCGTGACGATTTGAATGGCTTAAACAAACATCATAAATTCAAACCTGCTAATTGCATTGATATCCAGTCAATAATTCAAAATTACGGCATTTTGGAATTAGGTTTGCAAAAAATATATGCTATTCTTTTCGGTAATAAAATATCCAAATCGCAGCGCCTGACAAATTGGGAAAACCATGAACTGACTGAACAGCAACAACGTTATGCTGCTACTGATGCATGGGCAAGTTTGCAGATTTACCTGAAATTAATGACCGAAAAGAAACTTCCCAAGAAGCAACTCGATAAAATCTTATTGGAAAATGCTATTGAACAACGAGAACTTCGCGAACAACAAGCAGCTAACAGGCAAGCTGAATCTACAATAAGTAACTCACAACCTCTAAATTAATACTCCGGCAAATTACTTGTTGTAACTTGTAAATAAAACTTGTAACTGAAAAATGATTACTATCCAACTCAAACCAAAAAAAGAAGAAAGTTTACAGCGTTTTCATCCTTGGGTATTTTCAGGTGCCATTCAACGTATTGAAGGAAAACCTACTGAAGGTGATTTGGTGGAAGTACTTGATAGTAATCGTAACTTTCTGGCTATCGGTCATTATCAGATTGGCAGCATCGCTGTTCGTGTGGTGTCTTTTGAAAAGTTGGATATAAATGATAATTTCTGGGCTAAAAAAATCCGAAATGCTTATGCCATGCGTAAATCATTGGGATTGATTACTCCAAATGAGAATAATACTTATCGTTTGGTTCATGGCGAAGGTGACTCGTTGCCGGGTTTAATTGTGGATGTATATGAGGATACAGCTGTAATGCAGGCGCATTCAATTGGCATGCACGAAACGCGCGAGATACTTGCCAAAGCCATTGTGGAGAATGTGCCCGAAGTAATAAACGTGTATTACAAATCGGAAACCACCTTGCCATTCAAAGCTGCCATTGAGCCCGAAAATGGTTATTTAATAGGAAGCGAGAACGAAAATCTGAAAGCATTGGAAAATAGGTTGCAATTTCATGTAGATTGGTTGCGTGGTCAAAAAACTGGTTTTTTTGTGGACCAACGGGAAAACCGCTCGTTGTTGGAACGCTATTCTGCCGGAAAATCAGTGCTGAATATGTTTTGTTATACCGGTGGATTCTCAGTATATGCCATGCGTGGCGGTGCTAATCTTGTTCATTCGGTGGATAGTTCGGTTAAAGCCATTGACCTGACAGATAAGAATATGGAAATCAGTTTTCCGAATGATCCTCGCCATAAATCCTATGCCGAAGATGCATTTAAATATCTGAATAATTTGCATATACTTGAGCAACAATATGACCTGATTATTCTTGATCCACCTGCTTTTGCTAAACACCGCGAAGCATTGCGCAATGCATTGAAAGGTTACAAGAGATTGAATGCAAAGGCCTTTGAACAAATTAAACCTGGAGGAATATTATTTACCTTCTCCTGTTCGCAAGTAGTTTCAAAAGACCAATTTCGCTTGGCGGTATTCAGTGCAGCGGCAGAAAGTAAAAGAAATGTTCGCATTTTGCACCAACTTTCGCAACCGGCTGATCATCCTATTAATATTTACCATCCTGAAGGTGAATACTTGAAAGGTCTCGTTCTTTGGGTGGAATAGAAATTTAGTTTCATTTAGAATATTTGAAGATTTAACGCAACGCTGATTTTCCCAAATCAATATCTTTTGCCCTGAAATATTTCAATAAATAACATTACTGAAATAAATAATGAAGTTTTTTGCACATTTTTTGGAAAAAGCATTGTTTTTTTTAGTTCAATCGTTATATTTGCAGCCTAATTATTACTATTCACCTTTAAAAATTTAAGTGCCTATTGATGAAAATTACTTTGAACCTCAAAATTAGAAGTAATGAAAAATCTGAATCAATTAACTGATGACGAATTGGTAAAATCGTATGAAATCGGTAATAATCAGGCATTTGAAATTTTATTGTTGCGTTATAAATCAAAAGTTTATACTTATATCTATTTGATTGTACGCAATCGGGAACTCACCGAAGATATCTTTCAAGACACTTTTATCAAAGCAATTGCCACCATTCAACAGGGTCGTTACATCGAATCCGGTAAGTTTTTGGCGTGGATTAACCGGATTGCACATAATCTGATCATCGATCATTTCCGTCGCGAAAAGAACGAGAACACTTTCTCGGCAGATGCTGTGGATTATGATATAGTTAACAACGTCAAACTTTCCGAAAAAAGTGTGGAAGACTCTATGTCGAACGAACAGGTGCTGGCTGATGTGGTTCACCTCATTGATTTGCTTCCTCTATCTCAGCAGAAAGTAATCCGGATGCGCTATTTCGAAGATTTGAGTTTCAAAGAAATAGCTGAGCAAACGAATGTGAGCATCAATACAGCTTTGGGGCGTATGCGTTATGCACTTTTGAATATGCGCCGTATTGCCACCGAAAAAAATGTTTATCTAGAAATGAAATAAATTCCATTTTTTCAATTTCCAATTGAAATGTGCTTTTAATAGGGAAAATATGAGGTTACAGGAACTTAAATATTATTGATTTTTTTTGAAAATATACTATTTTGTAATCGCCTTCGTTTTAGTAATATACTCTAAAACATTAAATGGTGCCTATGCAAAGAATATTTACAAAACTAAAAAAAACTGATTTAATTTCTGAAAACAAAAAACTCAATAAATTTCCGGAAATGCAACCCCAAGCATCAACTTTACAGAATATTCTTCAATTTGCTTCTACGTACAGGGTTGAAAAAGTGGCAAATAATCAGTTCGTTGAATTGTTTTTAAATTAAAAAAAGAGACTTCCAAACACTTGGAAGTCTTTTTTTATTATATTTGCAAAATATAGAATTGTCAAAAATCAATCTCAATTATATGATTAAAATAATTTCTCCATCCTTATTATCAGCTAATTTCGGGAATCTGAAAGCTGACTGCGAAATGATTAATGCCAGCGAAGCCGAATGGTTGCACATTGATGTAATGGATGGAAGTTTTGTGCCGAATATATCTTTTGGTTTCCCGGTGTTGGAAGCGGTGAAAAAAAACTGCACTAAAATGTTGGATGTTCATATCATGATTGTACACCCTGAAAAATATGTGAAACGCTTTGCTGAAGCCGGTGCGGGCATGCTCACTTTTCACTTTGAAGCGGCTGAAGATTCTAAAGCGGTGATTGATATGATTCGTGCCGAGGGAATTAAAGTGGGTATTGCTATTAATCCTGATGTACCCGTTAAAGCACTTGAGCCGTTTGTTGAATACGTAGATATGGTGCTGTTAATGAGCGTTTTTGCTGGTTATGGCGGTCAAAAATTTATTGAAGAAACTTATTACAGGGTGGATGAACTACGCGAAATAATTATGCGTAAGAATCCAAATTGTTTAATCGAAATTGACGGCGGGGTTAATACTCAGAATGCCCCAAAACTTTTCGAACAGGGTGTAAATGTGCTGGTTGCAGGAAGCGCGGTGTTCAATGCTACGAATCCGAAAGAAACGATTCATAATATGCTAAATACATAGAGTATGGATTTTCTGCAACGAACTCCATTTTTCAGATTGTTGCTTCCGTTTATGATTGGTATCGTTTTGTACCAATATGTGGAGCTGCTCCAATGGAGTTTGTTGGCTATGTTTGGCATTTCTCTTATGCTGGTTTTGGTTGCGATAGTTATTCGAGCATCTAAACGACAATTTCAATTCCGTTGGCTTTTTGGCTGCGGAATTTTTTTGTTTATGATGTCGTT
>Ga0209697_10006146_pt1 | contig 14657 bp, 10 predicted proteins | sample AliMusrvi5mmetaG_FD_184115 | JGI IMG/M metagenome (GOLD analysis project Ga0209697, IMG submission 184115) | Freshwater lake bacterial and archeal communities from Alinen Mustajarvi, Finland, to study Microbial Dark Matter (Phase II) - Alinen... | ecosystem: Environmental > Aquatic > Freshwater...
TATCCAAGCCATCAAGAGCGCGGCAAGAGGCTTCCGCTGCTTCGCCAACTACCGAGTGCGCATCCTCTTCCACTGCGGCAAACTCGATCTCAAGCCCTCAATCGCCCATTAAAACCCGCGCAGAACCAAAAGATCAGCGTGACTGTCGGTTGCCTGAGATTATACGCCAGATCCCGTTGGCACCTGGAATTGGCGGATGGTTATGGATCGATCTCCGTGGCCAGGCGATGCCGCAGCTACGTGCGGACCGATCATCTCCTACACGAAGCCAATCGCCTGAATGGGATATACGGGCAAAGGCATTGATCGAACAATGGTCTCTAGCATTTCCTGCTCAACTGCCGAGTTGGCTTGGAACTGCTGCGCTGACGCCGCTATTGCGCCGACGTAGCATTTCGAACGATGCGAGTATCGTGCACCTAGGTTTACCTGGCTCAATGCCGAGTTCGTTAATCCAAGCCATTTTGGCCGAACATGCGGTATTGCATCCCTTCTTCTCCACCCAGGCAACGGATGGGAGGTCACAAATCGCACGTGATTTGAATCTGGCCCGTGCCTTGGAGTTGTGCTTTCAGAATCGCGACGGAGATCTTCAGCGCACGCGTTTGCTAACTCGCGATCCAATGCGGGAAGTCGGGTTTGCTTGTTTTTTGGCTCGCTGTCTAGTTCGATATCGTTTTGATGGTGCGAGCACTGGTGTCGTGAGAGATCTAGCGGGAGCCACGTCAAAAGCACTCTCTGGGAATCCAAATATCATTTACAGCATTGATCACGAATTGGTTCGTGCAATTGAGCCTGATCTGGCTAAAATTCTCGGCTCATCTTCAATCCGAGCTGAACTCTTCAGGATGTCGATAAGCGTGGACATGGCTTCCGAGATGTTCTGGCCCTCACTGGCAGAGAGCCATCCTGCTTCGGGCTGGTGTGGAATGCCTGGCGAACTTCGTCAGTATCAACTCTGCGGGCCTTTGAATGCGTGTCTTGAATCATCCGTGACGCTACCAGAGTGGTTGGCTCAATACGATCTCCTTGCACCCTTCACTGCATTTGCATTGCCAAGGTTACGGAAAAGTTTCGGTGAATGGATGACTGATCGAAAGTCACGAGGTGTGTTCGTGTTGCCAATCATTGCTGGCGAGGAGCCAAACGAATGGAGAGATTTGTTGAAACAAAGTCGCCCCTTTGCTCGCCTCATGCTCTTCATGCCCAATCTTGATCACTACGAGTGGCTATTTGCCGAGCACACGCAAGAGGAATGGACGCAGGGATCGGCCTCGGCGCTGTGGGATCTTGGGACAGGCCAGGTTCTCTATGCTGACGGTATCCACACTGAGGAATCCTTGCGTGCCCAAGGCCTGTCACTGCGCGAGTGGCTGGGCATCCCCTCAGAATGAGAGCGAGACTTTGATTAATTTGGCAGGCACGGTTGGTAAATTATTACTTTTACTGTCAGGTGTCGGATGCCTATTTCTACTCTCTAACTCAAGAGCCATCAATCGAATGCAAAGGGATGGGAGCAACGGATAGCAGGGCGACCCGCCCTTGGGGACTCCCTGCAGTTGCAATGCCGAGATGAGGGCGGGGTGCCACGCCGCCATGACATGGGTGACACTCGTGGCCAAAGGAGCTGATGCCCCTATACGTTCCGTAAGGGCCTAAATCGGCGCCATTCACGCCAGACGAATTCAAGTTCCGTGTTCATGACGCAATGGCATTGACTTGAAGTGCCGTTGGCACGGCAAAACCACTCTCTAACGGCCGCAACTGCCCGGATGAACCCATCGCCGTATTTGCGATGGATCCTGATTCCCCCAGCTTGTTCCAGCAGCCCCTAGGCCGCGAAACTCTCCCCACACGAGCAGGTGACCACGGCATTGGGGTTTTTCACCTTGAAACCGCCCTGCTGCAAATCGTCGCTGAAATCCAGTTCCGAACCCGACACGAACAAAGCGCTCTTGGGGTCGATGACAACGCGGACGTCGTGGGTGACCACCATGATGTCGCGGTTGGCGGGGCCATCGACGAGGTCCATTTTGTATTGCAGGCCTGAGCAGCCCCCCCCCACCACGGCGACGCGCAAGGCACCGTGCTCGGCTCGGCCCTGCTTGGTGAGCAGGCCGGTGAGCTTGGTGGCGGCGTTGGGCAGCACCTTGATGAGCTTCTCGTTGCCGAGTTTGTAGTTGACGGCTGGGGCTTCGGTCATGATTGGCTCTACTATAGAGCGTGGAGGCGGATCGTAAACTGGTTCGACGAAGAACGACGCCTGCTGCTCATGGCACGCTACTTGCAAAGAAGGAGTCCGAATGTCCATTCACGTAGCCCTTCATCATCGCACCCGTTACAGCTACGACCGCCCGGTCGAACTGGGTCCGCAAATCATCCGGCTACGGCCTGCGCCGCACTGCCGTACGCGCATTCTGGGCTACTCGCTGAACATTGAGCCCAAACCGCACTTCCTCAACTGGCAGCAGGACCCGCAGTCCAATTACCTGGCGCGGCTGGTGTTCCCGGAGAAGACGCGGGAATTCAGCGTCACGGTGGACGTGGTCGCGGAGATGGCGGTGTTCAATCCCTTCGACTTCTTCCTGGAGCCGGCGGCTGAAAAATTCCCGTTTGAGTATGATCCCCTGCTCGATCATGAGCTTGAGCCGTTCCGGCTGAAATGCGAGCTGACGCCGCATTTCCTGGCCTACCTGAGCGATGTGCGCACGGAAATCCTGGGGGCCGCCTACCAGTGGAAGCCTGGCGACACCCCCGACCCACGTTCGCGCACGATTGATTTCCTGGTGGCGATCAACCAGAAAGTGTCGAGGGACATCGGTTATCTGATCCGCCTGGAACCCGGGGTGCAAACGCCGGAGGAGACGCTCATAAGCCGCACTGGGTCGTGCCGGGATTCGGCCTGGCTGCTGTGCCAGCTTTTGCGCCACAGCGGTCTGGCCGCCCGCTTCGTCAGCGGCTACCTGATTCAACTCGCGCCCGATGTGAAGTCTCTGGATGGCCCGAGCGGGCCGGAGAAGGATTTCACCGACCTGCATGCCTGGTGCGAAGTGTATCTTCCTGGCGCGGGCTGGGTGGGGCTGGATGCCACCAGCGGGCTGATGGCGGGGGAAGGGCATGTGCCGCTGGCGTGTGCGCCGGATCCCACCAGCGCGGCGCCGATCACGGGCGCGGTGGAACAGAGCGAGGTGAGCTTTGAGTTCAACATGCAGCTCACCCGCGTGCACGAGTCGCCGCGCGTGACGAAGCCCTACAGCGATGAGCAGTGGGCGGAGATCGAAGCGCTGGGCCGTCGTGTGGATGAGGACCTGAAAAACCATGATGTGCGGCTGACGATGGGCGGCGAGCCGACCTTCATCTCGGTCGACGATTTTGATGGCGCGGAGTGGAACAGCGTGGCGCTTGGACCCATGAAGAAGCAGTTGGCGGACGATTTGCTAAGACGCTTGCAAAGCCGTTTTGCGCCGGGCGCCTTCCTGCATCATGGCCAGGGCAAGTGGTATCCGGGCGAGCAGCTGCCGCGCTGGACGTTCGGCTGCTACTGGCGCAAAGACGGCCAGGCTCTGTGGGATGATGTGTCGCTCTATGCGGACTCCGCCAAGGACTATGGAATGACGGCCGCTGACTCCGGGCGCTTCATGGCGGCGCTGGCGGCGCGGCTGGGCATTGATGCGCAATGGATCATGCCCGCCTATGAGGACACCCTGTACTACCTGTGGCGCGAGAAGCGCCTGCCGGTGAACGTCGATCCATTGCACAGCAATCTGGATGACGCACAGGAGCGCGACAGGCTGGCGCGGGTGTTTTCGGCAGGGGTGGGGTCAGTGGTGGGCCACGCGCTGCCGGTACAGCGCCGCGAGGAGAACGGCCAGACTTTCTGGGCGAGCAGCCCGTGGTTCCTGCGGCACGCGCGGCTGCACCTGATTCCCGGTGATTCCGCGATGGGCTACCGTCTGCCGCTGGATGCCTTGCCCTACGTGTCGAAGAAGGACTACCCGCACATCAACGAAGTCGATCCGCTGGCTCCGCGGGGCCCTTTGCCCATACGCCCCGCCTTTGATCCGCAGATATTCATCAGGGGCGGAGATGAAGTGGGCAACGCAAGGTCGATCGGACTGGTGGAAATGGACAAGGAATCAGACCACGAGGCCGAAGCGGAGCTGCCGCGGGACGACAGCTTGCCGCATCCCAAGCATGGCGAATCGACGCCTGAAATCGTGCGCACCACCCTCTGCGTGGAACCACGCGAGGGAAGGCTGCATGTGTTCATGCCGCCGGTGGAAAAATTGGAGGAATATCTCGATCTCCTCGCGGCGGTGGAAGACACCGCGCGGCATCTGCAACTGAAGCTGCTGATCGAAGGCTACACGCCGCCGTACGATCCCCGGGTCAACGTGCTCAAAGTCACCCCTGATCCCGGCGTGATCGAAGTGAACGTGCAGCCTGCGGAGAGCTGGAACGAGATGGTGGGCAACACCACCATTCTTTACGAAGAAGCGCGCAGCGTCCGGCTCGGCACGGAGAAATTCATGGTCGATGGCCGCCACACCGGCACCGGCGGTGGCAATCACATCGTCATCGGTGGGGCCACACCCGCCGATAGTCCGCTGCTGCGCCGGCCGGACCTGCTGAGAAGCCTCGTCACCTACTGGCAGCATCACCCGGCGCTGTCCTACCTGTTCTCCGGCTTGTTCATCGGCCCCACCAGCCAGGCTCCGCGCATTGATGAAGCCCGCAATGACTCGCTGTATGAACTGGAGGTGGCATTTAATCAGGTGCCAGCCTTCGGTGAAGTGCCGCCGTGGCTGGTGGACCGCCTGTTCCGCCACCTGCTCATCGACAGCACAGGCAACACTCACCGCGCCGAGTTCTGCATCGACAAGCTGTACTCTCCCGACAGCGCCACCGGGCGACTGGGCCTGCTGGAGCTGCGGGCCTTTGAAATGCCGCCGCATGCACGGATGAGCCTCACCCAGCAGCTTCTGCTGCGGTCGCTGGTCGCCCGCTTCTGGCAGGAGCCGTACACGAAGCCCTTGGTGCGGTGGGGCACTGACATCCATGACCGCTGGATGCTGCCACATTTCATCTGGCAGGACATGGAGGATGTGGTCAACGATTTGCAGGCCTTTGGCCACCCGATGAAATCCGAATGGTTTGCGCCGCACCACGAATTCCGCTTTCCCTTCGTGGGCGATCACGATCTGCGCGGCCTGCACCTCGAGTTTCGCCATGCACTGGAGCCCTGGCATGTGCTCGGCGAGGAAGGCGGTGCCGCCGGCACTGTGCGCTATGTGGACAGCTCCGTCGAGCGCCTGCAAATCAAGGTCACGGGCGTGGTAGACACCCGCCACACGATCCTGTGCAACGGCCACGCGATCCCTCTCCAGCCCACGGGCACCAACGGCGAGTATGTGGCCGCCGTGCGCTATCGGGCATGGCAGCCAGGCTCCTGCCTGCACCCCACGGTGCCGGTCCACAGCCCGCTCACATTTGATGTGGTGGACACCTGGAACGACCGGTCAATCGGTGGGTGCAGCTACCACGTCACGCATCCGGGCGGCTTGAGCTACAGCACCTTCCCGATCAACGCGTTCGAGGCCGAAAGCCGCCGATTGTCGCGCTTCTTCAGGCATGGGCACACGGGCGGGCGCATCACGGCAGCCAAGCCCCGGGTGAATCCCGAGGCTCCGTGGACGCTGGATCTGCGGGCGCTGTGAAGGGGTGATAGAGGGTGCATAGGGCCGGTGTGACGTCTTTCGTGCCGAGGGCGCTGCACAAAAAAGTCACCTTGTGGGGCCGCGGTCCCCTGGACTCCCGGCATTCAACCTGCTACCAAGATGGGTCACCAAATTTCTGCCACCCTTGCAATCCGCCTTTCAGGTATCCTCAGCCGCCCCCGCCGAAGTCTCGGGGCGCAACCGATTGTGGCGCGACTACCCGCCCGTCGGTTCGCTTTATGATGAAGCGATCGACGGCGGCGGTGTCATGCGCCCGCACTATCGTGCCTTGATGGGCGGGCTGGAGGCAATGGGAGGCGAGGAACTCCAGCGGCGCATTGACACGGCGCGGCGGTTCATTCATGAGCAGGGAGTCACCTACAATGTGTACAATGATCCGCAGGGCATGGAGCGGCCCTGGGAGCTGGATCCGATCCCGCTGCTCATCTCTCCAGAGGAGTGGGGGGCCTTGGAGACCGCCCTGGCCCAAAGAGCGCGTCTGCTCAACGCAGTGCTCGCCGACTGCTATGGTGGCCAAAAACTGATCCAGGGCGGCTGGCTTCCGCCCGGTGTCGTTCTTTCGAATCCTGACTTCCTGCGCCCCTGCCACGGCATCAAGCCGGCAGGTGACATGTTCCTCACCTGCTATGCCGTGGATCTTGCGCGCGCGGCCAACGGGCAGTGGTGGGTGATCTCGGACCGCACCCAGATCCCCACCGGTGCGGGCTATACGCTGGCGAACCGTCTGGTGACTTCGCGCGTGCTTCCAGAGGCATTCCGCGACGGCCATGTGCAACGGCTCGCGGGATTCTTTGTGGCAATGCGCGCCTCCCTTGCCCGGCTGGCTTCACGGCGCACGGACGACCCGCGCATTGTGGTGCTCACACCCGGCCCGTTCAACGAGACCTATTTCGAGCAGGCGTATCTCGCGCGCTACCTGGGCTATTCGCTGGTAGAGGGCCAGGATCTTACCGTGCGCGACGGCCGGGTGTTCTTGAAAACCCTCAGCGGTCTGGAGCCAGTCGATGTCATCCTGCGGCGCGTGGACGATGATTTCTGCGATCCGCTGGAACTGCGCAACAACTCCATGCTGGGGGTTCCCGGGCTGGTGGAAGCGCTGCGGGCAGGCACCGTCGCCGTGGCGAATGCGCTGGGCAGCGGCCTCATGCAGAGCCCTGCGTTCATGTCGTTCCTGCCTGGTATTTGCAAGCACCTGTATGGCGAGGAACTCAAGCTTCCCTCCATCGCCACCTGGTGGTGCGGACAGAAGCCGGCGGAGAACTATGTGCTCGATCACATGGACGGCCTGTACGTCATGCCCGCTTACCGTTCGAAGGCGGAAGGGATGCAGCCAGGCACCGGGCAGACCACGGCCCAGCGCGAAGAATTGAAGAAACGGATCCAGTTTCAGCCCCATCTTTATGTGGCCCAGCGGCATGTCGAGCTGTCTTCGGCACCCACGCTGGTGGAAGGCATGCTGGTGCCGCGGCCCGTGGCGATGCGGGTGTACTTGGTGCCCGATGAGAACGGTTATCACGTGATGCCAGGGGGTCTGGCGCGCATTGGTCCACAAGACGGCGCACGGATGATATCGATGCAGTGCGGGGGATCCAGCAAGGATGTCTGGGTGCTCAGTGAGGGTCCGGTGGCGGAAGTGACCCTGCTCAACCGTGGTGCTGATGTGATCCAGTTGCGCCGCACTGGCAACAACCTGCCGAGCCGGGTCGCGGACAACCTGTTCTGGCTCGGGCGCTACGCAGAACGCGCGGAGGGCACCGCGCGCCTGCTGCGCTGCTCGCTGAGTCGTCTCGACTCCGAGAGCGGCGGCAGCGCCGTCGCTTTGCTGGAGCCCTTCCTGCAAACCTTGGAGGCCCAAAGCCAGCTGCCGGCAGGCGGGGCGGCGAAGCTGCTCCGGATGAATGCCGAAGCACTCGAAGCCGAGCTGATGAACCTGATTTTGGACCGCAAAAGAGCGGGAAGTCTGCGCAACATCGTGGAAAACCTTCAGCGGCTGGGCATGCAGGTGCGTGATCGTACCTCGAATGACTACTGGCGCGGCCTGGCCAGGCTCGAGGACACCATCACGCAGGGCACCAAAGCCAGTGAATTCCTCATTGGCGATGCCATTGCGCTGCTCAATCAGGTGCTGCTGGGGGTCGCCTCGCTGCATGGCCTGGCGGATGAGAACATGACCCGCGCCCAGGGTTGGCGTTTCCTCGACATGGGGCGGCGTGTGGAACGTGGCATCTACTTCAGCAGCTTCCTGGGCAGGGCGCTGCGCTCGAACGTGGCTGACAGTCCTAGCGCGCTCGAAGCGGTGCTCGAAATGGCCGACAGCACGATCACTTATCGCAGCCGATACAACCTCGTCCCGCATGTCGCGGCGGTATATGACTTGGTGCTGCTAGATGACATGAACCCGCGCTCGCTGCTGTTCCAGTTCCTGCAGCTCACCAAGCACTTCGACCGCCTGCCTGCCGAAACCACGGCGCTGCCCAGTCCGGGCCAGCGCATTCTCATTGAGACCCTGGCCAAACTTCGCCTCACCGACCCGATGGAGCTGGCCGGCCAGACGAAAGCCCTCTCCAGCACCAACCTTGCGGCCATGCTCACACATGTGGAGAAAACCCTGCCGCGCCTGTCAGATGCACTTGCGATAAGCTACTTCGTGCATTCATCAATCTCCCGGGCGGGGAGCATCTCTGCAGGGGCTGACAGCTAGACAATCCGCCCGCACCTGCCTTCCACCACCTGATTTCCTGGCGTGAACTACCGCATCACCCACCGCACTATTTACGATTACAGCGAGCCCGTGACGGTCTCGCACCATGCGGCGCGCATGTCGCCCCGGGTCACGGCGCATCAGCGCAGCGGTGGTTTCCGCATGACCATCAAGCCGACGCCAGCGCTGCAGAGCACGCGCACCGACTATTTTGGCAACAGCGTGTGCGTGTTCAGCGTGCAGGGCATGCACAAGAAGCTGGAGGTCACCGTGACCAGCACGGTGGAGATCAATATCCCCCCGGCGCCGAATCTGATGCTGTCGCCCGGCTTTGAGGATGTGCGCCGCCTTTTCATAGAGCCCGTGTCACCGGCCTTGTGCGAACCCTGCCAGTTCGTGTTCGATTCCCTGCTTGTGCAGGCGCGGCCGGAGTATGCGGCGTATGCGCTCGCCAGCTTCCCCCCCGCCACGCCGGTGTTGGAAGGCGTCCGGGACCTGACTCACCGCATCTTCAAGGACTTCAAATTTGATCCCAAAGCCACGACCGTGGCCACGCCTCTGGAAGAGGTGTGGGCGCACAAACGCGGCGTGTGCCAGGACTTCGCCCATCTGGGCATTGCCTGCTTGCGCAGCATTGGCCTGCCTGCCCGCTACGTGAGCGGCTATCTGCGCACCAAGCCGCCGCCCGGCAAAGCACGCCTGGTGGGATCGGACCACAGCCACGCATGGTTCTCAGCCTATTGTCCTTCCCTCGGCTGGGTAGATTTCGATCCCACCAATGACTGCCAGCCGGCCGAAGAGCATCCTGTGGTGGCCTTTGGCCGCGACTTCAGCGATGTGAGCCCGCTCACCGGCATCCTGACCGGCGGCGGCAAGCATGTCGTCCACGTGGGGGTGGATGTGGAGGAAATCTAGGAGCTACTTGCCGATGCAGAACGAGCGAAACACCTCGTCGAGAATCTCTTCGATATCCACGCGGCCCACGACTTCGCCTAGGGCCTGGAGGGCTTCGCGGGCTTCGATGGCGGTGAACTCGGGAGCATCCCTTCGCAGCAGTGATTCAAGGGTCGCCTCAAGGCTGGCCGATACCCGTTCAAAGCAGGATTTGTGGCGGGCATTGATCGCGACGGGGTGATCCATCATCATGCTGGCGCTGCCGTGCAGCACGACGTCGCGAATGGCGGCACGCAGGGCTTCGACGCCTTCGCGGGTGACACTGGAAACGCGCAGGCCTTCGTCTGCGCTCCATGAGGAATGCACGCCGAGATCGGCCTTGTTGAGCACCAGGAGGCGACGGGAGCCTTCGAGGGTGGTCTCCACCCGTTTGGTTTCGGCACGCGCGCGTGTGCCGTCCACCACTTCGATCATCAGGTCGGCACGCTCGATCTCGCGGCCGGTGCGGGTCATGCCGTGGCGCTCGACTTCATCGCCGCCCTCGCGCAGGCCGGCAGTGTCCACCAGCCGCAAGGGGATGCCGTGGACTTGCAGCATTTCCTCGATGGTGTCACGCGTGGTGCCCGCGGCATGGCTGACGATGGCGCGCTCGAAGCCCAACAGCATGTTCAATAAGCTGGACTTGCCCACATTGGGCTCGCCGCAGATGACGGTGCGTGCGCCGGTGCGCAGGATGCGTCCGTGCTCGGCGGTGGCGAGCATGCGGCGCACCCGGTCCCGCACCGCCTCAATGCGCGCGAGCATGGCCTCGCCGGTTTCCGGGCTGATGTCTTCTTCGGGAAAATCAATGAAGGCCTCGATGTGGGCGAGCACATGGATCAGGTCCTCGCGCATTTGCAGGGCCTCGCGGCCAATGCTGCCATCGAGCTGCTCATTCGCCGCACGCATGGCCAGGGTGCTCTGGGCGTGAATGAGGTCCATGACCGCTTCGGCCTGCGTCAGGTCCATCTTGCCATTGAGGAAGGCCCGCTGGGTGAACTCCCCCGGCTCCGCCGCGCGTGCGCCGGCGGCGAGCAGAAGCTCCAGGACGCGCTGGGTCACCAGCAGGCCGCCGTGGCAGTGGAATTCCACCACATCTTCACCCGTGTAGCTCGCCGGCGCCTGGAAACGCAGCAGCATGGCGTGATCAATGACGTGGCCTTCCTTGTCGAGCAAATCGGCCAGTTGCGTCTGGCGCGGCTTCAGTTCGGCCAGTGGTTTGCGAGTGCGCGCCACCGTTCCCGCCACCTCCAGCGCCTGGGGGCCGGACACGCGCAACACGCTGATTGCCGCCTCGCCCAGCGCGGTGGAGATGGCGGCAATCGTGTCGTTGTTCATCACAGCACTTCCTTGAGGACCTCGATGCAGCGCTGGTTCTGCGGCATGGTGCCGACGGAGATGCGCACCCATTCGGGGAGCTTGTAGGCCGCCATGGCGCGCACGATGACGCCTTTGTCCATCATATCCTTGAAGACCTTGTTGCCATCGCCCACTTTGACGAGCACGAAGTTGGCGAAGCTGGGAACGTATTCGAGGCCGAGCTTGCCGAACTCAGCCTGCAAGTAGTCACGGCCTTCGTCGGTGAGCCGCTTGGTCCTGGCCTGATGTTCGTCATCAAGGATGCCGGCGAGGGCTCCGGCCTGGGCCATGGAGTTGATGTTGAAGGGCTGGCGGGTGCGTTGCAGCACCTCGATCATTTCCTTGCTGGCGAGCCCGTAGCCGATGCGCAGGCCGGCAAGACCCTGGATCTTCGAGAAGGTGCGCAGGATCACCACCTTGCGGCCCTCGCGCACGTATTTCAGCGTGTCAGGCGGGTTGTCGAGGAACTCATGGTAGGCTTCGTCAAACACCACGATCACGTGATCCGGCACCTTGGCCATGAAGCGGTCGATCTGCTCCTGGGTGACGAGAGTACCCGTGGGATTGTTCGGATTGGCGATGAAGATCTCCTTGGTGCGCGGGGTGACGGCGGCGGCCATCGCATCCAGGTCATGCGCGAAGCCGGGATCGGGCACCTCGATGGTGTCGGCGCCAAAGACCTTGGCCATGAGCTTGTAAACCAGGAAGGCGTGCTCGGCCGTGATGACGTTGTCACCCTCCTTGAGGAAGGCATGGCCGATGAACTCGATGACTTCGTTGCTGCCGCAGCCAAGGATGACGTTGCCCATCTCCAGTCCGAACTTGCTGGCGATGGCATTGCGCAGTTTGTAGCTGCCGCCGTCGGGATAAATGTGCACATCGGCGCTGGCTTCGCGCATGGCAGCCTGGGCCTTGGGCGAGGGGCCCAGCGGGTTTTCGTTGGAGGCGAGCTTGATGATGTCCTCCGGCTTGAGCCCGCGCTCGCGCGCGACTTCATCAATCGGCTTTCCGGGTTCGTAGGCGACGAGGTCTTTGAGTTGCTGGTTGGCGTAGTCCCAGATGTTCGGCATAGACCTGTTTCTTCGCGTGAAGCGTCGCAGTTTGCAACTGCCAGCTTCCCCGATAGCTTGGCGGATGGGCGGTGGTGCCAGGCGTTATGAATGGATCGATTTGCTGCGCGGCATCGCCGTGGTGGGCATGATCTGGACGCATGCGGCAAACACCTTCCTGGAGGCCTCGATTCAGGCCACCCGAGGCTACCATGAGCTGAGCTTCTATCACGGGCTGGTCTCTCCGGTGTTTTTCTGGGTGGCCGGGTACATGCGCGGCCTCGCGGCGGCCAAACCCGGGCCGTGCAAGCCCGCCTGGCCCACGGTGAGGCGGCTGCTCATGATCCTGGGCACCGGCTATCTGCTGCACGTGCCCTGGCTGGCCTTGATGCACGGCGATTTCAGCGCGCCGGTGCTGCGCATCCTGTTCCAATCCGATGTGCTGCACTGCCTGGCGTTGTCGTGCCTGGTGCTGCTGGCGCTAGAACGAGGGGTGGCCCGGGATCTTCTGCCGTGGCTTGCAGCCGCGCTGGGGCTCGTGGTGGTGCTGGTGACGCCTGCCCTGGCATCTGCGACCAGCGGCTTCATCCCGCTCGACGCCTTTCTGGCAAAATCGCATGGCTCGCTGTTTCCGCTGTTCCCCTGGTTGGGGTTCGCTTGTGCGGGATTCGTCGTGGGCTGCACCGGGATGGTGTCGTGGCGGCTCGCCGGCGTATCCGCCGTGGCGGCCTTCGGCCTGCCATGGCTTCCGGGCGCCTCCAGCACCTTCACGTTCTTTTTTGAGCGCCTGGGCTGGGTCACGATGAGCGCGGTCCTGGTGATGAAGGGCTGCTCCCTGCTGCTGCGGCGCGGCGTGGGTCTGCCTCGATGGCTGCTGCTTGCGGGACGTGAGTCGCTCTGCGTCTATGTGGTACACCTGATCTTCATCTATTCCGTGCCCTGGTGGCGAGGAACGGCCCTGAACTACCTGATCGGGGCGACGCAGCCACCGGGCATGGTCGCGGTGATTTTCGTCGGCCTGCTGCTGGCTTCATTGGGGGTTGCCTGGGGCAATGAGAGGCGCAAGCAACGGCGGTTTCAGCCCAGTCCGAGTTCCTCCACCTGGCCCTCGTCGAGGCCCAGATAGTGACCCAGTTCATGCAGAAAAGTGGTCTTCACCTCCTCGCGGAAGGCCGCCAAGTCACCACTGGTGAAGTCCCACAAATTGTCGAGGAACAGGCGGATGCGCGGCAGGTCTTCCGGCGTGAGCGGCTCGCCATCCATTCGGCTGCAGCCTTCAAAGAGACCGAGCAGATCCTCATCCTCGTCGGTACCGGCGGCGACGTCACAGAATTCGATGGCGCAAGGCTGCGCGGCTTCCCGCAAGGCAGGTGGCAGGCGGCGCAGGCTTTCATCGACGACCTGTCTTGCGGCCAGTAATTGCCGGGAGATACGCCGTGGAGCCCTCATTTACACGGCCTCGCGGCCCCTCCGCATGCTCAGATGTGCATATTTTTCGCCCCATTCAGCCGGGAGCCGGCAGGGCTTGCCCTGCGGCATTTGCACCAAGGCGAGGCCCTGACGGCAGGTGATCAGCAGCGCGTTGTCAGAGCCACGATACAGTTCGAAAGCGCACCAGAAGCGCACGCGTTCGATGCTGTCGAGGCGTCCTTTGATGATCAGTTCATCACCCAGCACGGCAGGCTTGCGGTAGTCGATCTCGGTGCGGGTAACGACCGGGAAGAGATGAGTGTGCGCCATCTCGCGCAGCGACAGGCCGAGCTTGGCCGCGAGCCGGGTGCGGCAGGTTTCGATCATCCGCAGGTAGGCGATGTTGTGAACCACGCCGCCGCAGTCGGTGTCGAAGAACATGACCTCTTCGCGGGTTTCGATGGTGGGAGTCTCAGACATGGCAACTGGTGGATTGTGTATGGTGATAATGCATCCACAATCCGCCATGGACAGGGATTGGTATGACACACCGTTGTATTACGACATTATCTTCGATGCGGACACGCCGAAAGAGGGGGGCTTCCTCGAGGCGGTATTCCAGCGTCATGCCACGCCATCGCGGAGCAGGAAAGTGCTGGAGCCCGCCTGTGGCAGCGGCCGCCTGATCGCCGAGATGGCGGGCAGGGGCTGGCAGGCCGCCGGATTTGATCTGAGCCAGCCCATGCTCGACTATGCCGCGGAACGCATGGCAGAGCGCCAGCTCAAGGCGCGGTTGTGGCAGGACCGGATGGAAAGCTTCACCCTGCCAAAGGCGGGTGCCTTCGATCTGGCCCACTGCCTGGTGAGCACCTTCAAATACCTGCACACGGAAGCGCAGGCGGTGGCGCATTTGCACGGCGTTGCGCAAGCGTTACGAGCCGGCGGCCTGTATGTTCTGGGCTTCCATCTCACCGACTACTCGCGCACCGTCTGCGAACACGAGCGCTGGGTGGCGGAGCGTGACGGGGTGCATGTAGTGTGCAACACCCGCGGCTGGCCCGCAGACAAGACCTCCCGCCTCGAGGACGTGCGCACCCGGCTGCGGATCACGCGCGATGGATCCATCCACAGGCAGGAGACACGCTGGCAGTTCCGCACCTACAATGCCGCGCAGGCCAGAGTGCTGCTGCGCAAAGTGCCCGCATTTGAACTCGTCGCCTGCCATGACTTCACCCATGACCCCGACAGCGTCCGGGAACTGGACGACAGCTACTCTGACGTGGTGCTGGTGCTGCGGAAGCGGGCGGATTAGCCGCAATGCCGTTAAGTAATAATTAAGTCATGTGAATCAATTTGCATGTGGGTGGGTGGATGGAAGCGACTCACCAAGCCGAAGGATCGTTGACGCTGAGTGAGCGCATCGAAGAACTCATGGGGAAAGCCGGCGGGCAGGTTCCCGGCCTGGAT
>Ga0209697_10006151_pt1 | contig 14647 bp, 11 predicted proteins | sample AliMusrvi5mmetaG_FD_184115 | JGI IMG/M metagenome (GOLD analysis project Ga0209697, IMG submission 184115) | Freshwater lake bacterial and archeal communities from Alinen Mustajarvi, Finland, to study Microbial Dark Matter (Phase II) - Alinen... | ecosystem: Environmental > Aquatic > Freshwater...
CGCTGCAGCTTCCTGGTCGTTCTTCAAGTCGGCAGCCAAATCCGTGCCGAACTTCGCCTGGCGGGCCGCGAGGATTTCCTCGGTCGGATCCACGACCGCGCAAATCCAGTCGGGAGACAGGACGCGCACATCTTTGACCGAGCGGGGGATCGCCTCCTGCTGGCCGAACGCCACGATGGAAGGAAAGAGGAGCATCGCGGCAACGAAGCCGGAGGAATGGGAATGCGCCATGGGTTCTATTTTTTTGTTGCGTCAGGCTTGGCATCCGGGCGGAGGATGCCGAACAGCGCCATGAGCCGGGCCATGGAGGGGACGGTGCCCTCGTTCATCGCGATGGCAAACGTCGAATCGACATACGTGTAGAGGGGCGCAAAGTCCGGGCGGATTTTTGGATACGCGGTTTCCTTCACGTTGTAGCTGTCACCCTTTTGATTCGGTCCCTGCACATTCATCCCGGGCACGACCTCCCCGAAGTGGCTGAAGCGGCTGTTGTGGAGCGGAGCGCGAACCGTGCGGCCGCCAAGACCGACCACGAAACTGCGCCCGAGCGGGTTCGCGCCCAGAGTGTGGTCGCAACTGCGGATGATCCACTCCATGTATTTCGGATCTTTCGTCAGCTCCCAGGCCCAGAGAACGGGATCGATGGAGTTCGGGTAGGCCCCGGTTCCCCAGCCGATCGGCGCCCAGGGATGGCGGTAGGTCTTGTAGGCGAGCGTCTGGTCGATTTTGATGTAGTCGTCCGCCCGGACGATGATCGCTTTGCGGATGTTCTCGCGCACGGTGGCGTTGCAAAGCTCCGGCGGGCATTTCAAATACGCCCATGCCGCGTTCTGCTGGTCGTAAAGGCCGTTGATATCCGGCTGCGCGTCGGGCTGATTTTTCCAGACCGAGGCCTTCAGGAAATCCTCATTGTAGTTGGCCTTGCCGGTCGTGTGGAGGAGCTCGGCGGCCGCGTAGGCCTTCGGCGAGAGGTAGCGCGACGCGAGCTCGGCCGGGGTCGCTGCCTCGGGCTTGTTGGCATCCGCCCATTTGTAGGCCTTCTCCGCCATGGCCAGCCACTGGTCGGCCTGTTCCGTTTTTCCAAGGCCGCGCCAGATCCGCGACGCCTGCGCGAACGTCGCGGCGAACACGAACGAGGCCTCCGCATCCGGAGCGAAGGCGAAATCTCCGAGCGTGTCCAGCTCGACGGTCGTGGTGAAATTCGGATCGCCGTTGGATTCCGTACCCGCGCGCACCGCACCGTCGGCCCGTTGCAGCGGCGGCCAGAGCCGCATCGCCCACGCGGCCTCGTCGAGGATGTCGGGGACCCCGTTCCCGGACTCTGGAAGACCCAGGTCGCCATCGCGAAATTTCTGAGGCTCCATCTCGTAGGCGTTCATGAGGATGGTCGCGACCTCGATGTGGGATCTCGGGTTGTAATCGCCGGCATCGTGGTGCCCGCCGAATGTGGCGATCGCATTCGAGTTCTCGCCCCATTTGCGGGCGAGTATGGAAATTTCCGCCGCGGTGAGCGGGCGGCTATAAACGCGGACCTCGTCGAGAAATTTTCCGCCGGGCTCGTCGCCCTCAAGCTTGCCGACCAAGAATGGCAACGGCTCCAGTGCGCCGGTTCCCGCAGGGCTCTTTGACTGGGCGAGCCCGTCGATAAACACCCTCAGCTCGCCGTTCCCGCCATCCGCGCGATCGAGGACCAACCCGACATGGTGCCACTTCCCGTCATTCAGGCGGCCGATTCCGGCGGCCGGGCTGCGGCGTCCGGCATACCCGCTAAAAACTCCCCATGTTGACGTGATTTGCATCCCAGGGGTCGAATTCGGATCACCTGGGTTGCCGAGGAGGACGCCACCGTATTTGATGCCGTCTGTCACCTTGACCCAGAAGCTGAAGGTCACCCCGGGCCCCGAAGTCAGATCGAGTCCGTCTGTCTGGAACCCGTTTCCTGCCCCAGCTTTTGTCGGGCCATACGCCAGGTTCTTTCCGGGCATGATCTCCGGGGCTTCGGTAAACTCCGGCTTGCCCTCGATCGGGGCCAGGTTATGCCCCTTGCCGGAGGCGTCAGCTCCGGATCCGTTCATCGGCCAATAGGCCAGCAGCGCAGGGTCCTTGTTCAGGGCGGCAAGTTCGGGCGGGGGCACGAACGCTTTCGAGTCATCGCGCTCGACATTTTTCGGGAGCAGCCCGAATGCCGCGCCTTCGCCGACATAGCGCGACAGGGTTGTCGGGATCACTCCCTTGTTCAAGCTGGCGACGCGGTGCCATGGAGAGTTGGGCGCGTCGAGTTCCTGCCCGCTCCGCTGCGCGAAGACCCCGTAGGATTGCACCTGGAACGGCTGCTCGTAGACGGCGGCATCAATAGGAAATTCCGGCGAGCGCCCGACTCCGGGGATGCTCAAAAAATACCGGCCCGGCTTTTTGAAGGCCGTGAAGTCCAGCTCATAGACATTCTCGCCGGCATAGTCCACTCCGTGCAACCCCTCCTTCGTGACACCGGCCTGGTGGACCAGCTTGGCCTTGCTCTCGAACACAACCGTCCCATCCGCTGCGTGCAGTTGGAACGCTGGAGGCTCGGAAAAATACAGAGCCGGTCCGCCATTGAACGCCTTGTCCGTGGACACCTCCTCCGCTGCCCTCGGCTTGTTCGCTTCCTGGACCGCCTTCCAAAACGACTCTTCGGAAGCGCCCGAGGCGGCACCGCCGGCACGGCTCACCCGCATGGGAAAATCGCCGAGCCAGCGCCCAAGGTAGGCAATCTTCACGGGCGAGTCGGGCAGGAATCCCATCTGGTTCACCTTGATCGACGGGCTGAAGCTCTTGGTCTCGCGAAAATCCAGCGCGGCGGCCCGGTTCCCTGCCGTGATCTTGTCGGAGACTTCGAGCCGGATCTTGTCGCCGTCCTGGAACGGCTTGGCGAGCTGAAGGAACACCTCGTGCATGGGGATCGCCTTGAACGGCCACCCCACCGGAATATAGACGTCCACCCGCGTGATCCGGCCCATCGCTGCGATGTCGGCGGGTTTGCCGTTCACGGTCACTTTATAGGAATCCACCACGTTGCTCGCAGCAGGGGAAAACCCGGGACCAAATTCTGCGAGCAGGATGCCGTTGCCGACGGGCTCAATCCTCCGAAGTCCTATCACCGCTTGATCAAGGGCCGGGTCGCGCGGCTTCTCCGACGCCGGCTTCACGGGGGCAGCCGCGCGCGAACCGGTCACCATGGCCCCTCCGACCCCCTGGGCTACAACGTAATATTTAGCGCCGGGCTTCATCGGCTGCGGAAGTTCGAGATCTACGATCGTCTTGGAAAACTCCGGCACCAACGAGCCTTCCCCCCCTTTCGCCTCGACCTCCCTGCGGACCTTCGCGGAAACCGGACGCGCAAAATTCTTATACGCATACGCCGGGTCATCGAAGCTGATGATCCGGTAGGACTCCTGGTTTCCGGCGGCATCGGTCACGCTTAACCCGATCTCCAGCTTGATCGCCTTCTCGCCAGCAGCCTGCGCCGACCGCACCCCGAGGGATTCGCGAACGGTCGGTCTCGCGTCGAGCGCCGACTGCAATTCCGGCAGGCTCTTCGCCGTGCCTGCCGAAGGGTCAGGCAAATCCCACGCGATCGAAACCAACGCCGCACACATCGTCAAAAAAAGCAAAAGCTTCGGATGCTTTTCTGTGTGACGATGGGGAAGGGGGACGGGCGAAAAAGTTTTCATGGATAGTTTGTTCGAGGGCTCCCGGCGTTTCCAGCAGTGAGCTTGCCGCGCAGTGTCTCTCAGGGGGCCGAGACCACCAGTTGGGGATACCATACATCGTGCTGCCTGTGCATACGGATCCTGGCCAACCCGGTCAGATCGAAGTTGAAGCGGCTCACCGGAAACGGGGGGATCGCGAGGAGAAACCTGGGCAGCGTCCCGAGCGGGCCGCCGTGAGCAAAGACAGCCAGCTTGAAGTCCAGTGCGCGCTTCTCGTCCAAGCACCCGCCCCCCGGTGGCTCCGGTTCCGCGTAGGGATCGCCAGCCATTTTACCGGGTCGAATAAGAAGAATTTCCATTTGTGGTGAAGAGGAGCGAGTGGGGGGGGTAAAATATATATATAATTCCGTCGCTGGCAACAGAATTTGGATGTGATTTTGAATGTCGCCGATCACGATCCCTGATCAAGGGTGGGCAATTTTTAGATCATGAAGGAAGTGAGTCTCGATATTCATTTCAAGCTGCTTCAATTCTTGTGCTTGTGTCTCCAGGATTATTATATATAGACAATTCAGATTCCCGCCATCTCCTCGCGCATGCCTTCTTCATTCCATCAAGAGCCTCGTTTGACGGCGACCGAGCAGTCGGCGGATCAAGGGCAACCCATCACCAACCAAGATCACCGTCGAGCGCCTGAGCGGGAAAGTGAAGGTGGTGAGAGCCGGAGACCAACAATGAACGCTGCCCCCAGCAGAGCAAGGTTCATGGGGAGTCTGTCGTATCCGTTGAGCTGGCGTTGCTTTTCAGGGTCGTGCCGAGCACATTCAGAGCCTGGCCGAGTTCCTGAAATTCCAGAGTCTCATTCAACGGCTCAGCCGGCTGGCCAAAATCTCCTTCGGCATAATTATTGGCCTGTTCGGCCAGCTTGCCGAGCGGCCTAGTAATGGTGTCATCAAAAATGCGATTAAGAAACCAGATCGCGGCACCACCAAGAAATAAGTAAAGGACCAGCAGCCGCCTCACCATCCCATTCAAGGGGGTCAGCCGTTTCTCGATCGGCCAGCTCACAATGAGCGACCAGTCCTCACCTCCCCTGCCGGCCGACAAGGATTCGATGGGAGACTCGACAATCCATGATTGGATATGGCTGACCGGATCCGGCATCGCCAAGGTATCCAATTTGCTCCCTTGGATGAGGCCAACCAGCTCGTCCAACTCCTCGTTTCCCGGGAGATCGGCTATGGGCTTGAGGTCCGGGTGAGCCAGTATCCGTCCCTTCGGGTTAACCATGTAGCAGGTTCCTTCTCCACCCGGCTTGAGGGAATGCAGGCCCTTCACCAGGGAATCCAGATCCAGATCCACACCGGCGATCCCCACCACCCGGCCATTGAGTCGAATAGGCGCCGTATAGGAGACCATGAGCGTATGCACATTATCGTAGATATAGACCTTGCTCCATTTGCCGGAACCGCTTTTCACCGGACGTGTGAACCAATCATCGCTGGTGTATTCTGGAATGTGCATTTCCGCCTCGCCGCCATCCTTGCGAAAGAAATACGGCGCAAATCGCCCGAGACTTGTCAGCTCCGGGTCAAAGGCAATACAGACGCCGTAGATGTCCGGATTTTCGTGGAGTGTGCGGTGCAGCAAGTCCGAAATGACAGATGCGTCGAGCTGAGGGCTCGTCTCCACCGTGCGAACCAGGCTTTCGACAATGAGACGCGCCGGGTCGAATGTGAGATCCATCTTGGCCGTTTCCAGATCGGCAATCTGCCTCGCCTCCAACTTCATCTCCGTGACCAGCGTCTTCCGACCGGTTTGGTAGCTCTCAAAAAGCAGCACCAAAAACGGAATCCCAACCAGGAAGACGAGAAGGATATGGATGCGTTTGCGCAGGCTCATAGCCCTGTCCGGCCTCGGTCGTTGGTTCTAGGGATTAACTTCATAGGGCAACCGAAAGGAGTGTATCTTGCCTTGTCGGATGGGGCAACCGTCATTCTCGCGCAGGGGGCGGGTTGATCGGTTTTCGCGGGAGACGAGGCGGACAGGATCGTAGCCACATTCCCCATCAGCGATGAACCTCGCTTTTTAACGGTCACTGGGGTCTATCCATCAGGCATTCTCATCTCGGGCGAAATGATGTCGTGCAGTTCTTCCTAATTTCTTTCACTGGTAGATCATGCCACCACTCATTGAAGCTCACCGGGGGGACAGTTCGAACGCACCCGAGAATACAATCGCCGCCTTTGACCGCGCCATTCGACTTGGTGTGGCGAGTGTTGAACTCGATATACATCCCTGCAAGGATGGGACGCTCATGGTGATTCATGACGATACGGTGGATCGGACAACAGACGGTTCCGGATCCGTTTCGGATTTCACGGTTGAGCAATTGCTTTGCCTCGACGCTGGAGCGAAGTTTTCCCCAGAATTCAAGGGAGAACGGATCCCACGGTTCGCGGAAGTCCTGCAACTGGCCGCAAACACCAGCACACTTCTCAACATCGAGATCAAGGCCTCCTCGCCGGGTTCTGGTGTTTCCCAGGCGGTTGTTGAACATTTGTGCGAGTTCGACAAGCAGGGCGAATACATCGTTTCTTCATTCGAACTGGAGGAACTCCTCGCTGTCAGAGATCATTGTTCCAAAGTCACCTTGGCCTTGCTTGGAGAATCCCCCGATATTCTTCCCTTTGCGGAGCGACATCATATTCCATGGATCCACGTAGAACATACCACCGTGAGCAGAGAGACCATCGCACGGGCGCATTCCGTTGGAATCCGGGTGAATGTATGGACGGTCGACGATCCAAAAACACTGCCCTATTGGCAGGAAATCGGCGTGGACAAGGTTTGCACGAACAGACCGGCAAGGATGCTTGCAGCCAGTCTTCCCCGGTAAAGTGACATCCTCACACGTCCGGTGATCTACTCTCGATTGCCAGCCCCGTCGGCCTGTTGCTAACTGACCTCTAATATGGGATTAGAGCGTGTCACGCACCCCCGCTTGGGGCACCAAAGCTCCTGACCAACGCCATGGCTGTCTTGCAGGAAATCACTCCGCTGCTGCCCCGAGGAAGATCCGGCTGACTTTGCCATTCTGAAACTCGAAAACAATGCCCCCGTAGATGGATCCGGCCACGAACCTTCCGCTGCTCGTGCTGTCCTCCTTGTTCCAATCCTTCTTGTAGGCTTTTTTGACCTCTTGCTCCGTGCTCCCGATCCGGATTCCTCGTTTTGTGGCCAAGGTGCAGGGAGCGGCGAGGGTGATGGATTCAATCGTCTTTGTTCCTCCCCGTTTATTAGAAACCATCCCGAGTTTCAACCCGCACGCCGGGCATTGCCATGTTTGGTGATAAGCGCCGTCAGCGCCCCAGAGAGTTTCCGGCCCGCACTTCAGATCGCAATCAATGGACTTCTTGAGGTCCGTTTCAGGGAGGCCAACACGCAGGCTTCCGATCCGTTCCTCGGCCAGAAGGTTAGACTCCTTCGTCGCAGCATGCCCGGCACTGCTCAGAAATCCCAAAAGCAAGAAGACGGCGGAGAGTTTCTTGAACATGCGTCCGGTATATTCCGTGCTGAGAAAATTTGCTCCTCGAAAATTATCAACCTTAGTGCAGTCTTGGCATGTTTGCTGCGTAACTCGTTGATTATTAAAGAGAGCGGGTGAAGGGAATCGAACCCTCGTTTCGCGCTTAATGGCATTTTATGGCGTATTATGGCGCATCACAGAGGGAAATGGTGCATGTAAAAGTAAGTCCTTGCTGCACCATGCTGCAATGTGATATGTTTCAACTATGGCTTCGATTTACACCAAACCAGGTAGCCCGTTTTATTACCTGCGGTACAAAAATGAGGAGGGGAAATGGCGGGACAAAAGCACCCGCTACCGGGAGGGCTTTCCCTCGGAGACCAAGAAGGCGCAAGCGCTTGCCATGGAGGCCTCGCTGAAAGAGTTGAGGCAGTCCCCTACCAAAGACAGCGAGCAGTGGGACAACTGGGTTCTTCGATTCCTGCGCCAAAAGTATGCCGGTCCTGAACACGAGCGCACATTGGCTCGTTACGAACTGGCATGGCGTAATGTGCGCGCCTTTCTCCTCTCGATGAAAATCGACACCCCGAGACGTCTGACGCGCGCCGTATGCAAGGAATATCATGCATGGCGCCAGAATCCAGAAGACTGCGGCGGACGAGTGGAGGGCGTGTTGCGATGCGGCCACAACAACGCGCTTCAAGATCTGAAAATTCTCTCGATCATCTGCGACGAAGCGGTCGCCCTTGAATTCATCGAAACGAATCCAGCCCACCGCCTTGGCATCACAAGAATCAAGGCTGAAGAAAAACGTCCTTTCACCGACGACGAAATCCAGAAGATCCGTCTCGCGTTAAGAGAATGGCCAGACTGGATGGCAATTTCATTTGAACTCGGGCTCCACCAAGCTCTCCGACTTCGGCAAACCTCTTTCCCCCTTTCCTGCGTCGACTGGATCAGGGGAACGATCAGCTACCCGTCGAAAATCGTCAAAGGCAGCAAACCGTTTACCCACCCGATTGATGGGCGGGTCCGTCCTCTTTTAGAGAAGCTGAGAGATGCCAAGGCCGAGATGACCTGCGTTATTCCACCCAACAATGAACTGCCGAGTAAAACTTGGTGGAGGTTTTTTCGGAAAATCGGCATCAAGGGCGTCTGCTTCCACTGCACGCGTGTTACTTGGATTACTCGTGCAGCGATCGCTGGGGTTCCGATCTCAAAGGCGATGAGATTCGTGAACCATGGGAGCGAGGAAGTTCATCGGATCTACACGAAATTACAGGCGCACGACATCATGGACGTGCCGTCGTTGGTTTCGTTCCCCGATGCCGCATCAAGTTGTGTCCGAAGTTCTCCGTATGAAGCTGGGCTCAAAAGTTTGCCTTTCGTGACTTTCTTCCTGGACGCTTCCGAGTGATAGCGCGTGCCAGTCTCGCCTCTGCACGAAAATCCGGGTGTTCAGCCATCCACTCCATGGCGGCAGATCGCGTTATACGCCCACCCATCAACGGCAATCCCGCCCTATGGGCATCTTTTGCATACTGGTAGGCGACCCCCAAAGCCTCCGCCAGCTGCATCAGATTCAATAGCTTTTCCTCGTGCACCCATATTTTATCTTTCCCACCAAGGAAAAATGAAGCCCCAATATGCCGGATAATGCGGATTCTTCTTATATCTCAACTTAATGCCTATCAATATGTTAAATGCAAAATGCTACATTGCGAACCTTCTGGCTTGACCGGCGTTGATGAAGCGAGGAAAAAGAATTCTATTTGTCTTTTTGGAATCCCTTGCCCGTCATTTTGAGCGATCATTTCGTCTGCGTTCTGTATTCGGAAAAAAGAACTGTGCCAGATAACTATAAGGGCGACCGAAGAACTTGGTAATGGCTGCGGGCGAGCTCCCGCTCTAGTTTTTTTTGTTCATCGCGGCGGTGAACCAATCCACCTGCGGCGGCTGGCTATTCCCTCCGCCGTGCCGCTGGACATCCCGGGCGTTTCCCTCGTTGCGGCGTTCGCCGGGTTTGACCCGGACGAGATCGACTTTTGTTTTCATCGAGAGGGCGATCCGCTTGCGGGCGAGGTCCACCTCCTGGACCGTGGCCTGCACGCGCTGCCCGACCTTCACGATGTCCGAAGGGTTTTTGACAAACTGGTCCGAGAGCTGGCTGATGTGGACGAGCCCGTCCTGGTGGACGCCGATGTCCACGAACGCTCCGAAGGCGGTCACGTTGGTCACGATGCCGGGAAGCTTCATCCCCGGCTCCAGCTGCTCCATTTTTTGGACTCCCTCGGCGAACTGGAAGACCTCGAATTTCTGGCGGGGATCGCGACCGGGCTTGGCGAGTTCCTGAAGGATGTCCGTGAGGGTCGGGAGCCCGACCTCTTCGGTCACATACTTCTTGGGAACGATCTTGTTTCTCAGTGCGCCGTCGCGGAGTAAATCGGTCACGCCGCACCCCAGGTCCCGTGCGATGGTATCGAGGAGCGGATAGCGCTCCGGGTGGACCGAGCTTGCATCGAGGGGATTGGAGCCGTCCCGGATTCGAAGAAATCCGGCCGCCTGCTCGTAGGCTTTGGGGCCGAGACCCGCGACTTTGAGAAGTTCCTTGCGGGATGCGAACGGCCCGTTTTTGTCGCGGTGTTCGACGATGCCGGCTGCCGTGCGGGAATTGAGCCCGGACACGTAGCCGAGGAGATGCTTGCTCGCGGTGTTCAGCTCGACGCCGACGCTGTTCACGCACGAGACCACGGTGTCGTCCAGCGAGCGCCGCAGCGCGTTCTGGTCCACGTCGTGCTGGTATTGGCCGACGCCGATGGATTTCGGGTCGAGCTTGACCAACTCGGCCAGCGGGTCCATGAGCCGGCGGCCGATGGACACCGCACCGCGGACCGTGAGATCGAGATCGGGAAATTCCTCGCGCGCCACTTCGGACGCCGAGTAAATCGAGGCGCCGGACTCGTTGACCACTACGACCGGAATCGCGCCCGGCAGCTTGCATTTGTTGACGAAGGCCTCGGTCTCACGCGAGGCGGTGCCGTTCCCGATCGCGATCGCTTCGAGCTGGTATTTTTTGGTGACCGAATGCAGGAACTCCGCGGCTTCGAGCTGCTCGCGGGCACTCTTCTCCGGATAGATAACATCGTGAAAGAGGAGCTTCCCCTGGCGGTCCATGACCGCGATTTTGCAGCCGGTGCGGAATCCGGGATCAATCGCCATCGTGGTCTTCCGGCCCAGCGGGGACGCGAGGAGAAGCTCCCGCAGGTTCTCCGCAAAAACCCGGATCGCCTCCTCGTCGGCTTTCTTTTTGAAAAACATCCGGGCCTCGGCCTCCATCGCAAATCCGAGCAGGCGCTTGTAGGAATCCTCGACGGCCAGCCGGACCTGCGCCGATGCGGGCGATTTTCCCACGACGAATTGCGTGACCAGGATCGCGACTGCCTCGTCCTCGGGAGGAGTCAGGCGCGAAAACAGGAACCCCTCCGACTCGCCCCGGCGGATCGCGAGGATCCGGTGGGATGGCGAGCTGGCGGCCGGCTCGCTCCAGTCGAAGTAATCCTTGAACTTTGCGCCCTCCTCCTCTTTTCCAAATGCCACCTTCGATTTGATGACCCCCTTGGAGAGGTAAAGTGCGCGGAGCTTCGCGCGGGCTTCCGCGTCGTCGTTGATCCTCTCGGCGAGGATATCGCGGGCACCCGCAAGGGCGGCCGCAGCATCGGGGACTTCTTTTTCCGCGTCCACAAACGCAGCCGCCTCGGTCTCCGGATCCGTGGACGCGCCCTGCGCCCAGAGGATTTCCGCAAGCGGTTCGAGTCCACGCTCTTTGGCAATCGTCGCCTTCGTGCGCTTCTTCGGGCGGAACGGCAGATAGATATCTTCCAGCGCGGTCAGGGTTTCGACCGCAGCGATTTTTGCTTTCAGTTCCTCGCTGAGGAGCTTGCGCTCATCGAGGGACGAGAGGATCGCCTCGCGGCGCTTGTCGAGCTCGCCGAGCTGCTCCAGCCGGTCCCGGATCGCGGTGATCTGGACCTCGTCGAGCTCGCCGGTCCGCTCTTTGCGGTATCGCGCGATAAACGGAACCGTCCCGCCTTCCTCCAGCAGCACGGCGGTTGCCGCGACCTGACGTGGCTGAAGGTTCAGTTCCTTGGTGATTTTGACAATGTGGTGCTCGATCATAAAAACGGTGCGACATGATGCGCGACGGTTCGGTTGTGTCAATCGCATGCCGGGAAATTGGGTTGGATCGGCTTTGGCTTCGCGGCATTTTCAGAGCCTCGCAGTTTGACATTGCCCCACCGGGAGAGTGGTTTTCAAACTTTCAAAGCGAATCCGGTTGCATGATCCCCGGCGGATTTGAATGATTGTCCGGCTTGAAGAAGATCACCATTTTTACTGATGGCGGATGCCACGGAAATCCCGGTCCAGGCGGATGGGCTGCCATCCTTCGACACGGCGAGCACACAAAAGAGATTTCCGGCGGCGAACCTGCAACGACAAACAACCGCATGGAAATCCAGGCCGGGATCGAGGGGCTCTCGGCGCTCAAGGAGTCCTGCGAGGTGAGCATTCACACAGATTCCCAATATCTCTGGAAGGGAATTACCGAATGGATAAACAGTTGGAAGGCGCGAGGATGGATCACCGCAGCACGCAAGCCGGTGAAGAACTCCGACCTCTGGCGGGAGCTTGACGCCCAGACCCGCCGCCACAAGGTCACATGGAAATGGCTCAAAGGCCACGTCGGGCATCCCGAAAACGAACGGTGCGATTTGTTGGCAGGGGCAGAAATTGAAAAAATCCGCAAGTCGCATTCCCAGGCGCAGCTTGCCGCCTGCCTGCTGGCCTTTCAGGATGCAGGGGCCTCGAAGCAGGAGGATCTGCTGTAGTGTTTGGTCGCCACGCGGACCATCCGCCGCTATCTCTTAATAAATGAAATCCTTCCGTGAAGAGCTTTGGTTTCAAATCCCGTCCCGCCGGGGGTTTCTGAACATCACCCCGAAAATCGAGGAGGGCCTGCGGAAGAGCGGAATCCGCGAGGGGCTGTGCCTGGTGAACGCCATGCACATCACTGCGAGCGTCTTTATCAACGACGACGAATCCGGCCTGCACCGGGATTTTGAAAAGTGGCTGGAAAAACTCGCCCCCGAGAAACCGCACGCCCAATACGCCCACAACGGAGGCGAGGACAATGCCGACGCCCACCTCAAGCGCACGATCATGGGCCGCGAGGTCGTTGTGGCGGTAACCGGAGGGCAGCTCGACTTCGGACCTTGGGAGCAGATCTTTTACGGGGAATTTGACGGCCTTCGCCGGAAGCGGGTTCTTGTAAAAATCATCGGGGAATGAGGCCGGAACAGAAGTTGTAGGGATTCACAACCCGGTGGGGCGAACTGTCTGTCACGAAGACTTGGCCTCCCGACAGGACGGCTCTGCTGGTCAGTCAAGCGGCCAGCGGAAGTTCCAGCTGATTGCCTCTTCCAAGCGCCCGCGCCTCCATTTTCCTGCTTTCATGCGCTGGTGTGAACGACGATCATCCCCTTCGATGACGATGAAAAAAATCTGTTTGAGTTTTTGCGTGGCGATCCTCACCACGATCTTCTGCGGCAAGGCGGGCGCGGTCACCCACGATTGGGCTGGGGATCCCCTGAAGGAAGTGAAGATCAACACCGTTGCTTTTCGCGGTTGGCTTCCGGATACAACGAAACCGCTCTCCGGAGTTCTCGTCTTGATTCCCGGGCGACATGGCGACGGTCGGGGAATGGCCGATGATCCCCGGTGGCAGAAACTGGCGACCGACCTCGACTTCGCCATCCTGGCCTGCCAGTTCAGCAACGGGGAGCCCTTCCCTTACCAAAACGACGCCCACGGAGAGGTGTCAAAATGCATCAACTCAGCCGTGGAACATCTCAGCGAACTGAGCGGCAAGGCGGAGCTCAAAAAGGCCCCGCTTGCGTTTTGGGGCGTGTCGGCCGGCTCGAATGTTTCCTCCCGCTACTGCGTGTTTTTTCCCGAACGCGTGGCGGCGTTCGCGAGTTCGACCGGCACATGCGGCCCCGGTGGAGAAACATCGGCGAAGACCATGGAAATCCCGATGCTCTTTGCGATCGGAGGGACGGACAAGCCCGATTGGGTCAAATCCTCGCGGGAAAATGCGGAGCGGGGGCAGGGCAAGGCCCCGTGGACGGTTGCGCTGCAAAAGACCCAGGGACACGGCGTTGGCAAGAGCATGGATGTCATCGTCCCGTTCCTGCTGGCGACGGTCAAACAGCGGCTGGGGGTTGCCTCGCCATCTCAGAGCCCTCCAAGCATCTTCAAAAGCGAGTTGCCCAATATCGGATCCTCTTCGCAATCCGCTTCCAGCACGCAGAAAACCCTGAAAAAACTCAACCTCCAGAGCGGATGGCTGGGAAATCCGGACACCTACGATGTGGCTGCTTACGCGGGATACAAAGGGAGCAAATCCAAAGCCATCTGGCTTCCGGATGAGCCCACCGCGCTGGCTTGGCAAACTTATCTGCGGGGGCAATAGCTCAGCCAGAAGAGGAAAGTAGTTGCTCAACCAATTCCGCGACCTTCCGTCCGGCTGGCCCCCGCAGGTGTTCATCGAAGTGTGGGGAGATTTTTGTCGAGTCCGGATTCACTTCGATCGTGCGGATTCCATGTTGGGAAGCTGCCTCGGCAAATCCGGCGGCCGGGTAAACATTGCCGGATGTCCCGATGGCGACGAAGAGGTTCGCCTTCGAGAGGGCGAGATAAATATTTTCCATGAAGAGGGGCATTTCTCCAAACCAGACGATGTGCGGGCGGAGTCTTCCCACGACAGCACATGCCGGGCAGCGATTCGTCTCATCCAGAGTGTTCTCGCAGGGAGAAATATTCCGGCAATCCCGGCACTGCGCCTTCAGCACCTCCCCGTGCATGTGGATCACGTTGCGGCTGCCCGCCCGCTCGTGCAGGTCGTCGATATTCTGGGTGACCACCGTGACTGTGCCCGGAAATTCCCGTTCCAGCCGCGCCAAAGCGAGGTGCGCCGCATTGGGCTGGGCCTCGCGGATTTTCTTACGCCGCACGTTGTAGAAATCAAAAACCAGCGCCGGGTCCCGTTGAAATCCTGCGGGAGACGCCACATCCTCGACCCTGTGGCCCTCCCAAAGGCCGCTTGTCCCGCGGAAGGTCCGAATTCCCGACTCTGCCGAAATGCCGGCTCCGGTGAGGACGAAAATGGAGTTCATCGTCATCACTTCCTTGCCGGCAGGATGATCACGCTGCCAGCCGCAGGGCTGTTCGCCGGGGTCGTTGTCGCGCTGCCCCGGGTGATGTATCCACTGCCGAACGGGGAGGTTGTTTCTGTGCCTCCGCCATTGCCCCTCGTGATGGTCCCGTCGCCGAACTTCGAGGTCGTCGTGGTGCCGCCGGAGTTGTCCCGGGT
>Ga0209697_10006163_pt1 | contig 14617 bp, 1 predicted proteins | sample AliMusrvi5mmetaG_FD_184115 | JGI IMG/M metagenome (GOLD analysis project Ga0209697, IMG submission 184115) | Freshwater lake bacterial and archeal communities from Alinen Mustajarvi, Finland, to study Microbial Dark Matter (Phase II) - Alinen... | ecosystem: Environmental > Aquatic > Freshwater...
GGGATATCCTGGTCAATACCGGCATGACTGCGGGGATTGTTTCGTATACCATTACGCCGGTTGCAAATGGTTGCACAGGGATTCCGGTCAATTTTATGGTCACGGTACAACCCTTGCCGTTGATTTCGACATCACCGGCTTCCCAGACTATCTGTTCAGGCTTCACCTCACAACCGGTTATTGTTACTTCGACGTTGCCAGGGACTACGTGCAGTTGGACGACCACCTCCACGCCCGGAGTCACAGGGGCACCCCTGAATGGAACCGGCAATACAATTCCCGGGTGGGTATTGTATAATTCCACGCCATCAATCGGAACCGTTACCATCAATATAGTACCTTCCTTCCAGGGATGCACGGGTACATCAATGAATTACCAGGTTAATGTCAATCCTCCACCGGTTCCCGGAATTTCCGGTCCGGGCACCGTTTGCATCGGTGCCGCTGCCTCTGTTTATTCGACAGAACCCGGGATGACGAACTACAACTGGGCCGTATCTGCAGGCGGAACCATCACTGCAGGGGCTAATACGAACCAGGCAACCATTTCATGGAATGTCACCGGACCGCAATCGGTCTCCGTGTCCTATGTCAATTCTAACGGTTGTCCCGCAGCAACTCCAACCACCCTCCCTATAGTGGTGAATCCATTGCCGGTTCCGGTTATTGCAGGTCCCACCTCGGTATGCGCGGGAACCACGGCACTCTATACAACACAGCCCGGAATGACGGGTTATCAATGGAGCATTTCACCCGGAGGATCAATTGTTTCAGGTGGAAGTTCTGCATCCAGTTCAATGTCTGTTTTGTGGAATGAAGCCGGACCACAGGATGTCATTTTAAGCTATTCTTCAGGAGGTTGCCAGGCTGCGACTCCTACATTACTGCCGGTCAACATAATTGCAAGGCCCCTGCCGGTTATCACCGGGACGAATGTGGTATGTTCGGGTACCTCTGCTTCCTATCACACTGATGAGGGGAAATCATCCTATGTATGGGCTGTTTCATCGGGAGGGACCATTGTTGCAGGGGCCGGCACCAGCACCATCATGGTTTTATGGAATACACCGGGTCAACAGCAGGTAAGTGTAAATTATGTTAGTGGCGAAGGATGCAATGCATTCAACCCTGCGACTTATGCCGTCACCGTTACCGGAATTCCGGCCGCCGCAGGAACGATCAGTGGTTTGCCTTCGGTATGTGTCAACGCCACCGCAGTTCCCTATTCGGTCAGCCCCATTCAAAACGCCGACACCTATAACTGGACCCTTCCACTGGGGATGACCCTGGCATCAGGAGCGGGAACCAATTCAATAAAGGTAAACTTTCCTGGATACATCACCACCGGGAACCTGAGGGTTTCAGGGGTGAACAATTGTTTTTCAGGGCCTTCTTCTCCCAATTTCCAGGTAAAAACCAATGCACTGCTTACCGGACAGGTGGTACTGAACAACATGATCATTGGTAACGAGCAGACAGAGTGTCTGGCGGTACAGAATATTATCCTGGGAGGTGAAGCGCCGTTTATGATATTGGCGGGGGGCCAGGTCAGGCTCATTGCCAGTGATAACATCCTGTTCCTGGCCGGAACATCGGTCAATGCCGGGGGATACCTGAGCGCCACCATCACCGGCCAGTGCATTCCATGCAACGGATCAAAAACGCCGGAACCAACCGGGTCATATACAGCAACAGCCAATTCCGACATATCCGATTTACCCGGTGAAAATCAGCTTTTCCGGATCTGGCCAAACCCCACCACCGGGATATTCACCATCGAATTCAAACATCCTGAAATCGGGAAAACGGTCACTATTCAGATCTTTGATGTCATGGGTAAAATGATCCAGGATCAGAAAGTGGAGGCTTTTTCCAAAAGAGACTTTTCGGTTGCTGAATTTCCGGCAGGGATCTACCATCTCCGTTTGATCGTTGACAACCACACTGAGGTGATAAGAATAATCAAAGCCCGGTAACCTGTTTCAATGCCATCGTATTTAATAATGTGTTTATGAATAAGATTTTTACGATTTCAATCAGCTTTTTTTTCCTGTTGGCCATGCAGTGGCCGCAAGTTTCCAAGGCGCAATGTTCGGTAGACGCCGGTGCCGATAAAACCATTTGTTCAGGTCAAACGACGACCCTCACCGCGATCACTTCCGGGGGGACACTCCCGTTTACCTACCTGTGGTCAAATGCCTCAACCAATGCCTCCATTACGGTGGGTACCGCGGGCACTTATACTGTTACCGTTACAGATGCTGCCATTACACCCTGTACTGCAACAGACCAGGTTGTGGTATCGGTCAATCCTTCGCCTTCGCCGGTCATTAGCGGACTTGGTACGGTCTGTCCGAATTCAGTGGGATCTGTTTATTCCACACCGTTTGTTACAGGCGATACATACGCATGGACCGTCACAGGCGGCACGATCACCGGGGCAACAAATACAAACCAGATCACTGTAACGTGGGGCGTTCCCGGGGCGGGGACAGTTAAAGTGGGTGAGTCAACAACTTCGAATGGTTGTTATACGGAGGTCACTAAAAATGTTACTATTGAAACTCTGCCAGCACCTTTCGTATCCGGACCGCTATGTGTTTGTGTGAACAGTTTGGGTGTTACTTATTCTACCCCTGACATTCCGGGAAGTGCATACGTGTGGTCGGTTGCAGGTGGTGTAATTTTCACAGGGCAAAACTCCCATCTGATCACGGTCAACTGGGGAGGAACAGCAGGCCCCGGACCGGTTAAGGTAATTGAAACAAGTGCGGCAGGCTGTATCAATTCAAGCACATTGAATGTAACCATTAACAATTATCCTACGGCAGTTGCCACGGTGGTGAATAACAATGCCTGCTCGGGTACGGCCGTCAATTTCCAGGCACCATCGGGTACTGGTTATACCTACCTTTGGAATTTCGGGGATCCGACCTCGGGAACAAATAACAATACCAGCACTCTTCAGAATCCCAGTCATATCTTCAGAACCTATGGCTGTTCTACAACGAATTACAATGTAACCGTTACGGTAACTACTTCGTGCGGTGGATGTGCAACGACCTCTCCGATACAGGTAGTGACAATCAAACAGCAACCATTTCCGCAATTGCAGGATCAGGATGCAACGTACCCATTTAGTAATTGCCATAATAATCCAACGCCTGCAACTCCTGATTTCCAGCTAAATCTGAATAATATAACCACAAACACCTCCTGTATCACGAGTTACACCATCGACTGGGGAGATGGTGGCGGGCCGGTTTCCTACCCGCTTGGCTTCACCACAGCCAGCCATCTTTACACAGTGCTGGGCGCATTTAACCTCGTCTTTACAGCTACCAACGGGACGACCGGATGCAGCAATTCCATTACCTATATTGTTGCAAATCAAAGCAACCCGGCAGTTGGGATCAGCGCGCCGGGAACCACATCGGGTTGTTTACCTGTAACATGGTCATTTACGATCATCGGGGCCGCCCACAATTCACCCGGAACCACTTACAGGATGGAGTTTGGCGATGGATCGAGCATCCTTAAAACGAATGACGAATTATTGGTTGACAGTATTATTCCACATACATACACTACATCTTCGTGCGGCCAGGGATTGACCGGCAATCAGTTTATCGTGAAGGTTACGGCAGTCAATGCCTGCGACTCAACCTATGCCCTCGTCAGCAATGTAAAAGTGTACCAGCCACCGACCGCGGGTTTTACATCAAACCCGGCAAATATAGGCTGTATCAGCACCCCGGTATGTTTTATCAACACCACAACCAATGGTTATGGCTTCAACTGTACACCAACCACCACCTATTCCTGGAATTTTGGTGATCCTTCCTCGGGGAGCAATACATCCACTTTGGTAAATCCCTGTCATACCTATGCAAATCCGGGGAATTATACCATCACCCTCACGGCAAGCAATCCCCCTTGCCCGACAGGTACTACTTATACCAAAACAATTTGCATTGATCCTTCGCCTAATTCGAGTTTCACGGTAAACAACGACATCGGCTGCAAACCCCTCAACGTCAGTGCAACAAATACGTCCACGACCCTGAACACCTGCGGCGACCTGGTTTATACCTGGAGCGTGGTCTTCAATGGTGCCGGAACCTGTACCCCATCGGCCGGCACCTGGTCATTTGCCGCCGGTTCGGATCAGCATTCTCAGCACGCTTCCTTTATTTTCACTGACCAGGGAACCTATACCATCAACCTGGCGGTCCAGAATGCATGTACCACGGTGAATGCACCAAAAACAATAACAGTAAAAACCGTTCCAAAGGTAACCGTGGCACCGATCACGGCGATATGTGCAACAGGTACGGTTCATCCGGTTGGCAGTTATGAACTGTGTTATGGGAACACTCCGACCTTTTCCTGGTTATTTCCCGGGGGCAATCCCACGAATTCAAATGCACTTGACCCAGGCAATGTATCCTATTCAACCCCAAATACCTATACCATCACCCTGAACGCGACAAATGAATGCGGAACGGGGACCAATTCAACAAACCTGGTTGTAAAACCCCTGCCGGTTGCTACTGCTGCTCCGGCGAACCAGACTATATGTTCCGGTGCCAGTTCACAGGCAATTGCGCTGACTTCAACCCTGACCGGTACAACTTATGCCTGGACCACGCTTTCCACCACGGGAACCACCGGCGCCGCGGCAAACGGCACGGCGAATCCCATCCCTGCCTGGACACTGATTAATTCGACCAATACCGCCGGAACAGTTACCATCACTATCATCCCAACGACCAACGGATGCGCGGGTGCACCCATCACACATGTGATCACGGTCAACCCGAAACCATTGGTGTCAAACACACCACTGGCAGAATCAGTTTGTTCAGGAAGTCCGACTACATCAGTTACTCTGACATCGCTTGTGTCGGGCACAACCTTTGTCTGGACGGCAACCCCATTGCCGGTTACCCTGACCGGTTATTCGGCCAGCGGATCAGGTACGATCCCTGTACAGACCATTGTAAACCCGACCACGTCCAACGGAACAGTAACTTATGCCATTACCCCCACGGCCAACGGATGTGCAGGAACGATAGCGAACTACGTCATCACTGTCAAACCACTACCCAGTGTAACCAATACGCCGTTAATCAAAACCATCTGTTCGGGTACAAGCGCCAGTGTCATCCTGACATCCGGAGTGGCTGGTACGACCTATGCATGGTCCTCAGCGGTCACAGCGGGGAGTGTTGCTGGCAATACGGCCAGCGGATCGGGGAACATCAGCGATTTCCTGGTCAATTCAGGAATCACCCTGGGAACAGTGCAATATTCGATCACCCCGACAGCAGCCGGATGTGCTGGACCAGTGGCAACTTACAGTGTCAATGTTCAGCCGGTAGCCAATGTTACGCCTTCTCTTACCACTCAGGCGATCTGTGCCGGTACTGCTACAACGGCTGTGACCCTAACGTCAAATGTTTCAGGTGCTGTTTATTCCTGGACCCCGGTGGCAAACCCTACCACCGGCATGAGTGGATTTGCCGCGGCAAACTCAGGAAACGTAATCCCGGTGATGACGATCAACAGCACGCTGGTGAACCCCGGAACGGTGACCTATACGATCACCCCTTCCATCGGTGGATGCAACGGAACCGCGAACACACATGTAATTACCGTCAATCCTGCTCCATCCGTGATCACAACACCTGCGCCGCAATCGGTCTGTTCGGGAGTTGCAACCCAGGCAGTCGTGCTGACGTCAAATGTCGGCAGCGGAGTCACCTATACCTGGACAGCTACCGGATCATCCGGAAATGTAACAGGGTTTACACCCGGCGGTTCAGGAAATATCCCTGTGGAAAACCTGGCCAACTCCGGTATCATCAATGAAACAGTTACGTATCATATTATCCCCAACTTTGGCGGAGGCACAGGATTAAACTGCCCCGGCGTGCCTTTGGATTATGCAATAACCGTGAAACCCCTTCCTTCTGCATCTGCAACACCTGCAAATCAAATAGTCTGTTCAGGGTTGACATCACAGGCAATCGCCTTAAGTTCCACCATTGCCGGCGGCAACAGTTATTCGTGGTCGACAGTTTCCACACCAGGAATATCCGGTGCTTCCGCAAACGGTACAGCGAACCCCATTCCTGCCTGGCCACTGACCAATTCAACCAATACTGCCGGAACGGTTACCATTACCATCATTCCTGCGAATAACGGATGTGGGGGAGCCCCAATCACGCACGTGATCACAGTCAATCCAAAACCAGCAGTGTCAAATACACCGCTTGCAGAATCAGTGTGTTCAGGAAACCCCTCGACGTCAGTCACATTAACATCACTTGTGTCTGGAACTACCTATGCATGGACAGCAACACCCTTGCCGGTTACCTTAACCGGTTATTCGGCCAGCGGTTCAGCTACGATCCCTGTGCAGACCATCACGAACCCGACCACTGCCAACGGCACGGTGACCTATGCCATCACTCCGACAGCCAGCGGATGTGTCGGAACGATAACGAATTACGTAATCACTGTCAAACCATTACCCAATGTAAGCAATACGCCGATGAACAAAACCATTTGTTCAGGAACAAATGCTGGTGTTGCCCTCACTTCGGGTGTGACCGGAGCAACATACGCATGGTCATCCGCGGTTACTGCAGGCAACATCACTGGCAATACAGCCAATGGATCAGGGAACATTACCGATAACCTTACCAATTCAGGAATTACCCTGGGCACGGTGCAATATTCCATAACCCCGACAGCCAGCAACTGTGAAGGACCTGTGGCAATTTACATTGTCAATGTCCAGCCTGTAGCCAATGTTACGCCCTCACTTACCACTCAGGCGATTTGTGCCGGTGCGGCAACGACAGCAGTGACCCTTACTTCGAATGTTTCAGGTACTGTTTATTCCTGGACTCCGGTTGCAAATCCAACCAGCGGCATGAGTGGATTCGCCGCTGCAAACTCAGGAAACTCCATCCCGGTGATGACAATCAACAGCACACTGGTAAATCCCGGAACGGTGACTTATACAATTACGCCATCTATCGGTGGATGCAGCGGAACAACAAACACCCATACCATTACAGTCAATCCGGCACCCTCCGTGATTACCACACCATCACCTCAAACAGTTTGTTCCGGTGTTGCTACCCAGGCAGTTGTGCTGACATCAAATGTCGGCAGCGGAGTCACCTATACCTGGACAGCCACGGGATCGTCGGGGAATGTGACGGGATTCACAGCGGGTGGATCAGGCGATATCCCTGTTGAAAATCTGAGCAACTCAGGAGCCGTCAATGAGACCGTGACCTATCACATCCTCCCCAACTTTGGGGGAGGCACCGGTTTGAACTGCCCTGGCGTCCCTCTAGATTACGCAATAACAGTCAAACCATTACCGGTTGTCACAGCCACCCCGGCCAATCAGACGATATGTTCCGGTTTGACTTCACAGGTAGTTAACTTAAGTTCGTCCATTGCCACCGGCAACAGCTATTCATGGTCAACCGTTTCATCACCAGCCATAACGGGTGCTGCACTCGGTGGAATAACAAATCCAATTCCTTCATGGACATTGACGAATGCAAATAATACGGCCGGTACAGTCTCAATTACGATTACACCGACAGCCAACGGATGTGCGGGTACCCCCATCACGCATGTAATCACGGTCAATCCGAAGCCATTGGTGTCAAATACACCACTTGCTGAAACGGTATGTTCGGGAAGTCCGACCACTGCAGTTACATTAACATCGCTGGTGTCGGGAACCACCTTTACCTGGACTGCAACACCCTTACCGGTTACCTTAACCGGTTATTCGGCCAGCGGATCGGGTACAATCCCTGTGCAGACCATTACAAACCCGACCACCTCCAATGGTACGGTAACTTATTCCATTACACCAACCGCCAATACGTGTACAGGGACTGTGGCCAATTATATAATCACAGTCAGACCTTTGCCCGGTGTGAGCAATACACCCCTGGATAAAACAATCTGTTCCGCTGCAAATACCAGTGTAACGCTGACCTCGGGTGTAAACGGGGCAACTTATACGTGGTCGTCTGCGGTTACGGCAGGCACAGTCTCAGGCAATACACCCAGTGGATCAGGAAATATCCTGGATAACCTCACCAACTCGGGGATTATCCTGGGTACAGTTCAATATTCAATCACGCCCACTGCAAACGGCTGCCAGGGACCGGTATCAAACTATAGTGTAAGTGTTCAGCCTGTTGCAAATGTTACGCCATCCCAGGCTGCCCAGGCGATTTGTGCAGGTGCCGCGACATCTGCCGTTACCCTCACTTCGAATGTGGCCGGTACAGTCTATTCATGGACTCCGGTTGCGAACCCAACGACAGGAATAAGTGGATTTGCTGCAACCGGCACGGGAAACATCATCCCGGTAATGACGATAAACAGCACACTGGTAAATCCCGGGACGGTAACTTATACGATTACACCCTCGGTTGGTGGATGCAGTGGAACGGCAAACACACATACCATCACGGTCAATCCCGCACCATCGGTAATAACTACTCCTTCTCCCCAATCAATTTGTTCCGGAGTGCCGACCCAGGCAGTCACGTTGAGTTCCAATGTGGGCAGCGGTGTGACTTATTCCTGGACCGCTACCGGATCATCCGGGAATGTAAACGGTTATACCGCCAGTGGTTCGGGAAATATTCCTGTTGAAAATCTTAACAATTCCGGCTCATCCACTGAAACCGTTACCTATCATATCCTGCCTAATTTTGGCGGAGGTACCGGGTTAAACTGTCCAGGCGTGCCTCTTGACTATGTTGTAACAGTGAAGCCAATCCCTGCAGCCTCCTCAACTCCTGCAAATCAATCTTTATGTTCCGGAATCCCGACACAATCCATCGCATTGACTTCTTCGATTGTTTCCGGAACAACCTATACCTGGACATCCTCCGCGACCAATGGAATTTCAGGCGCACAGGCAAGCGGAACAACCAACCCCATTCCCGTGATGACTTTGATAAACCCTTCAACCACTTCAGGCACGGTAACCTTCTATATTACACCCGCCGCAGGAGGTTGTAACGGCAACCAGATACAAAATGTTGTTACAGTCAACCCGGTACCTGTAATCACCACGGTTCCGGCAACTGATCCGACCATATGTTCTGGCGATCAAACCGCCATTCAGATCCTTTCGAATGTAACAGGGGCGGCAATTTCATACACTGCGAATCTCACAAGCGGAACGGTTTCCGGCATGTCTGGCGGAAATGCATCTCCGATCAGCCAGACATTGATAAACAACGGCCTCATCCCCGGCACGGTTACATATACGATTACCTGCACAGCCAGTGGGTGCAGTTCGACTAAGACGATGGTTGTAACGGTAAATCCACGGCCTGTTTTGACCACCGTTCCATCACCTGGCCAGGAGATATGTTCAGGGACCAGCACCAATATTGCCTTGTCCTCAAATATCTCCAGCGCATCGATCACCTGGCTTCCTGCCCTGACCAGTGGTTCGGCCAGCGGATTTTCCGCCAGTTCGGGGTCACCGATTTCTCAAATACTTGTGAATTCTTCGAATACCATTCCCGCAGTGGTAACTTATACCATTACACCGATATCCAATGGATGTACCGGCAACATCATCAGTTTACCGGTAACCGTTAATCCATTGCCAACGGCTAATGCAGGAATTGATCAACCGATTCCTTATGGAACAAGCACTGCATTGGCCGGAATATCCGTGGGCGGAACCCCGCCGCGTAATTACTCCTGGACGCCCGCATCAAACATTGCCAGTGGAATAAATACCCTCACTCCTCAAACGACGAATCTGTATTCCACGACTGTTTTCACTTTGTTGGTGTCAGACAGTAAGAATTGCACTGCGAGCGATAACATGACTGTAACCATGAGCGGCAATCCGCTGAGTGTGGCATGTACAGCAATTCCCGGCAGCATATGCAATAATGGTGCGACTTCCCAGTTAAATGCAACCGGAATGGGTGGCAGTGGCATCTATACTTTTACCTGGGTTTCCAATCCTGTCGGTTCTCCCGCATGGTCTTCAACGGTATCGAATCCCCTTGTCAATCCAACTGTAACTACCACCTACACCGTAACAGTTCATGATGGTTTTAACACAGATAATGCCCAGGCAACGGTTACAGTAACTCCTTTGCCTGCAGTTTTCAATATAACCGGCGGTGGGGAATATTGCAGCGGAGGGACCGGAGTGCCCGTTGGCCTTGACGGATCTCAAAACGGTTTCAGTTACCAACTATTTAAAGATGGAGTTGCCAATGGTATTCCCGTGATTGGCACCGGTGGCGCAGTTTCTTTTGGCAATAAAACCACAGCAGGCATATATAGTGTGGTTGCGACAAATACCGTAACAAACTGCACAATGAACATGACCGGGAATGTGCCTGTTGTGATCAATCCATTACCTACAGCCAATGCCGGGCCTGACAATGGGATACCTTATGGAACCAGTGTTCAACTCGCAGGTTCCGCAGGAGCAGGAACGCTCCCGTTTACTTATTCCTGGTCACCGACGACCAGCATCGGGGGTGGAGGAGCTACGCTTACTCCCCAAACCACCAATCTTTATTCAACAACCACATTCACATTGCTGGTCACCGATGCAAAGGGTTGCACGGCCAGCGACAATGTGGTCATTTCTCTGAACGGGAATCCATTGAGCGTAACTTGTACGGCTCTTCCTGCTGTAATCTGCAATAATGGTGCAATCGTGAATCTCAATGCTGTAGGCGCTGGTGGAAGCGGTAACTACACTTATACATGGACTGCAAACCCGGGCTCACCTCCATGGTCAGTAGCCGGGCAGAATATAAATGTAACACCTGCAATAACCACCATTTATACAGTGACAGCAAGTGATGGATTTAATACAGTCAACACAAATGTCACCGTTACCGTAAATCCATTGCCAGCCGTGTTTTCCATGACCGGTGGCGGTGAATACTGCAGCGGCGGTGCCGGTGTGCCAGTCGGGCTGAGCGGCTCAGTAACGGGTATCATCTACCAGTTATACCTGGGAACGGCAACCGACGGGCCTCCTGTTCCGGGAACCGGATCGGCGCTGCCATTCGGAAACAAAACTGCAGCCGGAACCTATACGGTGAGGGCCACCAACGCAATAACCACCTGCTGGCAGGATATGACAGGGAACGCCATCGTTACCATCAATCCGTTGCCAGTGGTGAATGCAGGCATCGACAAGATCATCCCCAATGGAACAAGTACCACGCTGGGTGGCGCCGCCAGTGGGGGAACAGGGACCCTGATCTATTCTTGGGCTCCTTCTCTTAAAATTGCTTCAGGAGGAGGCACGTTGTCGCCGGTAACCACGAACATTTATGCCACGACCACCTTTACCCTTTCTGTTTCCGACAGCAAAGGCTGTATAAATACAGACGACATGCAGGTCATCCTTTCGGGTAATCCCTTGGCAGTGACTGCCACAATTATCCCGAATGAAATCTGCGATGGGGAATCGGCACAACTCGGCGCAACCGCATCCGGAGGAAGTGGGAATTATACCTATTCCTGGACGTGTTCCCCAAATTCACCCCCATGGACGTCGACCTTGCAAAATCCCCTGGTCTCCCCTTCAGTTACTACCAACTACATGGTGATCGCCAATGATGGGTACAATACGGCCACCGCCTCTGTATCCCTGATTGTAAACCCGCTGCCAATAACCTATAATGTAACCGGGGGCGGCTCCTATTGTTTTGGTTTGAATGGTGTGCAGATTGGTCTGGCTAATTCCGAAACAGGAGTAACCTACCAGCTTTTCAGGGGTTCCTCGCCACTTACGCCAACTGTTAACGGAACAACCGGTTCGCCTGTTACGTTCGGATATCAGACCATAGAAGGCGTTTATACCATCCGTGCCACCCGCACTGTCACCGGTTGCCAGAGTCTGATGACCGGCAGTGCTACGGTGACGATTCTTCCATTACCTGCAGTCTTTACTGTGACCGGAGGGGGATCATATCCAGCAGGAGGAACAGGTGTTCCGGTCGGATTGTCTGGTTCGGAAATCGGGGTCAATTACATGCTTTTTCAGGGAACCAATCCTGTTTCACTATTACCAGGCATTGCCGGCACAGGCGGTGCAATCACGTTTGGTTTTCAAAAACTTGCCGGCAGCTATACTGTTATAGCAAAAAATGCTGTAACGGGCTGTTTTTCAGAAATGAGCGGGAATGTAAATGTGATTATCAACCCTTACCCGAGTAATTTCAACGTTTATGGCGGAGGCCAGCTGTGCCTGGGTGATCCGGGTAAGGAAGTTGGCATTGACGGGTCTGAGATCGGTATCAAATATTTTTTGCGCAGGGACCTTAACAACGTTCTGGATACACTGGGCACCGGAGCTGCGATCAATTTCGGTTTGTTCACGACTGCCGGCACTTATACGGTTGAAGGCGTGAATATTGCAACCGGACTAACCCTCATGATGACCGGGCAGGCGATCATCATCGTCAACCCGTTGCCACTGGCCTACCTGATGGTTCCCCAGGGTGATACATGCTATGGAACAGAGGTACTGATCAATGGTTCACAGGCAGGAATCGACTATTATCTGCTGAAAGGAAACGATACGATTACCAAGGTTCCGGGAACGGGTCTTTTTGGGCTCCTCACTTTTGGCCATATTTTCGACCTTGGGACATTCAGGGCGATTGGGATCAACCGCATCACCAAATGCAAGATGGATATGATCGGCACAGTCACCCTCCACCCGGCTCCGCTGGTCTTTAACGTACTGCCCCCGGGTATTTTGTGTCCTGGCGAATCCGTGCTCCTTTCGGGGTCGGAAATAGGGATCAATTACCAGCTGCGCCGCGACAGCCTGGTCAATGTTGGCCCGCCCGTCGCCGGAACGGGACTGGCGCTGAATTTCGGACCGCAGTATCTGCCGGGAAAATACCGGGTTATTGGTACTAATCCATTAACGCATTGTTATTCCTGGATGGACCTGGATGCCACCATCCAGCCGCCCCCGGTGGTGTATAACATTCTTCCTTCAGGGGATACCTGTTCTCCGGCCAGGGTAAGGCTCAACGGTTCCCAGATCGGAATTAATTACCGGTTGATATTCAACAATACGCAGATCCCCGACAGCCTTTACGGCACCGGGTTGCCGCTCCAGTTTGGCTTATATACCACCGCGGGCGTTTACAAAATCCTTGCCATCGATACCCTTACCCATTGCGAATACTGGATGGCCGACAGCCTGAGGATCTTCGCAGCGCCAACATTGTTCAACATCTATCCCCAGGGAATTGCTTGCGCTAATTCGATTGTTCGCCTGGATGGTTCAGAGATAGGGGTAAATTACCAGCTGATCCGGGATGGATGGCTTTTTGTCGGCAGCCCCATTCCCGGCACCGGTAATGCCATTTCATTTGGTGTGCAGCCGAACCCGGGAACCTACACCATCGAAGGTGTGATCGGAACAACATTATGCCATGCAGTGATGAATGGAAGTTCAGTCCTGCAGCCGCTTCCCGCGGTTTACCTGGTCCAGCCGCAGGGAAACCAGTGTGCAGGAACGGATATCTATCTGAATGGTTCCCAGGTTGGTATCAAGTACCGGTTGCTCAGGGACCAGGTTTTCCAGTCATCCAAAGACGGAACCGGCCTCATGCTGCATTTCGGGCAGCAGTTTCTCACCGGTATATACACAGTAGAGGCTTTGAATATGAGCAGCAACTGTGATACGATGATGGATGGAAACACCACCATACTGCCTGGTCCGCTGGCATTTATGATCACCCCGAACGGGATAAACTGTTCTCCGGCCATCATTGGCCTGGCCAGTTCAGAAGTTGGAATCACCTATCAACTCAGGCGCGACAGCCTGATCAATGTCGGGCCCCCCCTGTCAGGAACCGGGCTGGCGCTCGACTTCGGACTCCAGAATTTACCGGGCACTTACCGGGTGGTAGCTTATAATTCATTGACCAATTGTTATTTCTGGATGACAGGCAGGGCAACTATACAACCTCCCGCAGTAGTTTACAACATTTTGCCTTCAGGAGACACCTGTTCTCCGGCACAGGTGCGTTTAAACGGTTCCCAGATCGGGAAGAGATACCGACTGATGCTGAACAGGACCATCCAACTCGACAGCCTGATGGGCAACGGGTCGCCACTGCTGTTTGGAACCTTTGTCACCAGTGGTGTTTACAGGATCATTGCCATCGATACCGCCACCCATTGCCGGCAGGCCATGGCTGATAGTTTGCGGATCTTCCCCTCCCCCGAAAAATTCAATGTAGTGCCCAATGGCATTGCCTGCCCGAACATGGCGATCGGGCTGGATGATTCTGAAATCGGGGTTGATTACACCCTGATCCGCGATGGCGCGACCATCACTGCAGGCCCCCTTGCGGGTACGGGAAATGCCATATCCTTTGGCAACCAGGTTTATCCAGGAACATACACGGTGATAGGGGTCTCGGTTTCTACAACCTGCGAATCACAGATGCTTGGCGCGGCTCACCTTAACCCGGGTCCAAACTCCTTTTTATTGCAGCCGCCGGGCAGCCAGTGTGCCGGGACCGACCTCTATCTG
>Ga0209697_10006164_pt1 | contig 14615 bp, 7 predicted proteins | sample AliMusrvi5mmetaG_FD_184115 | JGI IMG/M metagenome (GOLD analysis project Ga0209697, IMG submission 184115) | Freshwater lake bacterial and archeal communities from Alinen Mustajarvi, Finland, to study Microbial Dark Matter (Phase II) - Alinen... | ecosystem: Environmental > Aquatic > Freshwater...
TTCATAGCCGTTGTCGTTGCGATAAAAAATGGCGAACGTTCCCTGTTTACGCCTCTTAATAAAGTGCAGCTTGCATATCTCAATGCATTGGAAGTTAACCCTGACATATTTACTAAAATGGATTTAATTCCAGATGGCATCAGTTCCGGATAGTTTTGGACCGTTTTGCAGCCGGTCGGAAAATGTCATTTTGGACTCAACGTTTTGTGCGAAATATAGGCTACGTCATCCTTCCCAACAAAGATATATCAGTCCACAAACCCGATTCCATAACCAATTATGCCCGTCTCCTTCAGAAGAACAGCCATGAAGTAGATCTGCTTTTCAAGGAACTGAAGAGTGAAGGATTACTGTGAATGGATTAAATTGCATGGCTCGAGGCGCAGATCACAGGCTTACCATGGAGAACCTGATATGAATGATATAAAAATGACTGCCGCTGTTCTGCGGATAAAAGCGGAGGAATTGGTTGTTTCTCGTAGCGTTGATGCAGAAGCGGCCATGGGAGAAATGGACGCAAGGTGCTTACTGCATGAATTGCAGGTACATCAGGTTGAACTTGAGATCCAGAACGAAGAGCTGCGTCGAACTGTTGCCGAAAAAAGCGACCTCGCAGCGAACCTCCATAACATTATTACCCAGACACCTGCCGGCTATTTTTATATTAACCTCGATGGGTATATTCTGGATGTCAACAATGCCTGGCTGCGCATTCACGGTTATGAATCCCGGGAAGAGGTCGTCGGAAAACACTTCAGTATGATGCAGGTTGACAGCGAGTCCGACTCCTCCCTCGATCACCTGGCTGAGCTGAAGAGAGGTGTACCGATCCCCTACGGTGAGTTCACCAGTCGCCGTAAGGATGGCTCCGTAGGGCATCATATTTTTTCCGCTCATCCGGTCGTGCATACCAACGAAATTGTCGGGTTTGATTGGTTCATAATAGACATTTCGGAAAGTAAACAGATTGAGGAGGTTCAGTCATATCTGCTGCAGATAAGTTCTCTTCCTCCCGGAGAAGACTTTTTTGAATCACTGGCCCGCTATCTGGCCAAAACACTCAGCATGGATTATGTCTGCATCGATCGCCTTCAGGGGGATTGCCTTTCCGCGCGCACTCTCGCTGTGTACTGTGATGGCAGGTTTGAAGACAATGTCGAATATACTTTGAAGGACACCCCCTGTGGAGATGTGGTCGGTAAGCAGGTATGTGTCTTTCCCCGGGAAGTGCGAAAGCTGTTTCCGCAGGACATCGCCTTACAGGATTTACAGGCCGAATGTTATGTCGGAACTACGCTCTGGAGTTTCGATATGAAGCCGATCGGCCTGATTGCGGTCATCGGTCGTAACCATCTTGTAAATTCCAAGTTTGCAGAAAATGTGTTGAAGCTGGTAGCGATCCGGGCAGCGGGCGAGTTGGAACGGAGGCAGTCCGAAGAGGCCAGAGCAGTACTCCTGCAACAGCTTCATCAATCCCAGAAACTGGAGGCTATCGGACAGCTTGCCGGCGGCGTTGCTCATGACTTCAACAATAAGCTCATGGTAATACTTGGCAATGCCGACCTTGCCATGATGGATATTTATGACAGCGGAAAAATTTTGGGCCATCTGGTGGAGATTCGCCGCGCCGCCGAACATTCCCGGGATATTACCTATCGACTGCTGGCATTTTCCCGGCAGGAGGTCATCAGCCCAAAAGAGCTGAATGCCAACAAGATCATCGCCGACTCGCTCAAATCACTCTCCCGCCTCATCGGCGAACATATTGCCATTACCTTTGCTCCGGACGACAAACTCTGGTGTATCCGAATAGATCCGGTTCAGCTTGATCAGATCGTTATGAATCTGGCCATAAACGCTCGCGATGCCATGCCAAATGGCGGGACTTTTGCCATTGAGACCAGGAACATCACCATGGACAGAGCCGGTTGCAGTGCCATCCTTAATGCCGTTCCGGGAGAGTATGTCAGGATAACATTCTGCGACAGTGGCACCGGAATGGATACTGATACGCTCACTCATATCTTTGAGCCATTTTTTACTACAAAAGAGATCGGCAGAGGAACCGGCCTTGGTCTTGCCACTGTGTACGGCATAATCGGTCAGAATAACTGCCTGATTAATGTTGCAAGCCAGCCGGGGCAAGGGACCAGCTTCTCAATCTACTTCCCTCGATGCGAACCAGCCACAAGTGAGCGCTTAAAAGCAGTCGAGCTCCCCGTCCCGTGTAGCGGCACCATCCTGCTGGTTGAAGACGAAGATGCGGTGCGATCTATTACCGCACAGTATTTGAAAAGAATCGGATACACCGTGTATGAAGCGGCAACCCCACATGCTGCCCTGAAACTGGCACTGGATTTTTCCATACCGTTTGACCTGGTCATGACCGACTTTGTCATGCCTGAGATGAATGGTCTGGTTATGATGGAACGGGTGCATAACATAAGACCCGGGCTTAAATATATTGTAGCGTCCGGATATTCGACCGATCCCGCGTTACAACATGAAGTATCCCATTCAAGTAGCACGTTCATCCAGAAACCGTATGATTTCAGTAAACTGAAAGAGCATATTGCACGGGTTATCGCCAGTAATGGAGAAATGTAATGGCAAAAATTCTTCTTATTGATGATGACATTCAGGTATTGAAGGTTATTACCTCATTTCTCGAATGTGACCAGCATGTCGTTACGACCGCATCAGATGGGGCGATAGGAATCGGGCTACTGGAATCCCAGAAGTTCGACCTCATTATCACAGATATCATCATGCCGGAACAGGACGGTTTCGGGGTATTGATGAAATTAATGAGTATGATAGACCGCCCGAAAGTCATCGCAATTTCCGGCGGCTCGGCGGGGATAGAACTGAATTACATACTACATGCCTGCAAATCCTTTAAGGCAGACAAGGTTCTGCCAAAGCCGCTGGATTTAGCGACTCTGACGACGGCGATACGGGAACTGCTGGGGAAAGAGCAGAGACCTGCCGCAAACAAAATTCTTATTATTGAAGATGAAGTTATGAACCGGGAACTTTTGAGACACATCCTCTCGGAGCATTTTGAAAATTTCATCTTTGCAGGCAACGGTGTGGAGGGGTTGCAACAGCTTGCGAAGCATCCAGATGTCGGCTTAATTCTTCTCGATCTGGAAATGCCGGTCATGAACGGCATGGAGATGCTGTCAATTATCAGGAACTCACCAAAATGGCAGAATATTCCGGTGGTAGTCGCCTCCGGAGAGCGAGCCGCCGCTATTCGTTCGTTGTCATGCGGCGGCGCAGATTTTGTCACAAAACCATATGATCCGCTTGAACTCGTAGTCCGTGTAAAAAATCTTATCCAGACCAAGCGGTCTCAAACAGAGTTGCTTTCTGCTTCCGCAGAACTTGAAAGAACTAACGCAGAGCTCAAGGCAGCGCTGGCGGTGGCAGAACAGGCCACCAATGCCAAAAGCGAATTTCTTGCAACCATGAGTCATGAAATCCGTACTCCCATGAATGGCGTTATCGGTATGACCGGCCTGTTACTGGATACCAAACAGACACCGTTACAAGCTCAGTATACCGGCATTATCCGTAGTAGCGGTGAGGTGCTTCTGGCGCTTATCAACGATATTCTGGACTTTTCCAAGATCGAAGCAAACAAGCTGGATTTGGAGGAAATTACCTTTAATCTCAGTGATATTCTGAATGAAGCAACTGATATGTTTTCCCAGCGCGCTGCGGAAAAGGGAATCGAGCTAAACGGCGTGGTCGATCAGCAGTTGCAGACAATGCTCCGTGGTGATCCAGGAAGAATCAGGCAGATCGTTGTTAACCTCGTTGGCAATGCACTTAAATTCACCCTTTCGGGAAGCGTGCACATCAGAGCAGAATTGGCCTCGGAATCGGAAACGTTGATTGTGGCACGAGTCTCAGTGGCGGATAGCGGAATCGGCATACCCCAGGATCGTCTTGGAGCCATTTTCACCCTTTTTACCCAGGCGGATGGTTCAACAACCCGCACCTACGGGGGTACCGGCCTTGGTCTGGCAATCAGCAGCCAATTGGCCGGACTGATGGGTGGTGACATCGGCGTGGAGAGCGAAGAGGGGAAAGGTTCCACTTTCTGGTTTACAGTCCTGTTGAAGAAGACGGACGAAAAAGCCGGGAACAAACCTGCTGTCAAACCCTTTGCCTATATTACCGGTGCCAACAGGCGAATACTTTTGGCAGAGGATAATCAGGTCAATCAGATGGTTGCAGTGGCACTGCTGAAAAAAATGGGGCTGGTAGTCGATGTTGTTGCCAACGGTAGAGAAGCGGTACACGCACTGGAACAGACCCGTTACGATCTGGTACTCATGGACTGCCAGATGCCGGTTATGGATGGCTACGAAGCAACGCGAGCCATACGTGATCCCGATTCAAAGGTTTTGAACCATGAAGTTCCTATCGTGGCCATGACTGCCAATGCCATGCAGGGGAGCCGGGAGAAATGTCTCGCTGCCGGTATGAATGATTTTACCAGTAAACCGATAATTCTGCAGGAGCTGCAGAAAGTTCTGGCACGACTGCCGCTTGGAAAGGAAACCGCCGGGGCAGTCATCGGAGATGCAGCGGTTGATGTAGATTCTACCTACGCGCCTGGTCTTCCGTACGATCGTCAGGAGCTGCTGAAACACTTTGACGGCGATCTGGACTTTATAAATGAAGTCCTTGCCTTAAGCCGCGTTGATCTCGCGTTACGAGTTAGCAACCTGAGGCGTTTTGTCACGCAAAAAGAGTATGTTACAGCTCGCTTGGAGAGCCATACCATTAAAGGAATAGCAGCAAATATATCCGCAGCGCCGCTGAAGAAGGCTGCGGACGCATTGGAGCAACAACTGACCGACGGCACGACTGCAAATATTGACCAGTTATGTACAGAGCTCGAGGAACGGATTTCCGAACTCCTTGAGGTATTACAAAATGCGTGAACAGGAAGATGGCATTGAGAACCGACTCAATAGATACCGCATCCCACTCATATCTCTTCTGGTTTTAGCCGGCTTACTGGGCAATTATTTCAGCTACCCGATCTTCCTCAATATAGACTTTCTCTTTGGCAGTATCTTCGCCATGCTGGTGCTTCAAGCCTTCGGCTTAGGCCGTGGCATGCTGGCAGCAGCCTTAATTTCAAGTTATACCTACATCATCTGGAATCATCCGTACGCCGTCATCATTCAGACTGCAGAAGTTGCCTTCGTCGGCTGGCTAATGAGGCGGCACAGGAAAAGTATGGTTCTGGCTGATGTGCTCTATTGGCTGATGATTGGTATGCCGTTGGTTTACTTTTTCTACCACAGTGTCATGCATGTCCCGCCGAGTAACACCTACATCGTTATGATCAAGCAGGCGGTCAACGGTATTTCCAATGCACTTCTCGCCCGGTTGATATTCTCCGGATACGGCCTCAGTAAATGCTCGTCACACATTTCCTACCGAGAGATAATTTATAATCTGCTGGCCTTTTTCGTATTGTGTCCTGCGCTGCTATTATTAGCCATCGGTAGCAGAGCCGACTTCACTGCGACTGATCAGCACATCCGTACCTCATTGGCATCAGACAGTCGGCTAATGAAGTTTTTGGTGGAAAGTTGGCTGAAACAGAGAACTAAAGCGATTGTTCATCTGGCAGAAAAAGCTGTCACAACATCACCAACAAAAATGCAACCATATCTGGAACAGGCTCAGACGTCCGATGCCAATTATCTGAGAACTGGTCTTTTAGATAAAACTGCCACTATTACCGCGTACTATCCGGAAGTTGACGAATATGGTCGTAGCAGTATCGGCATTAGTGCGGTGGACCGCCCCTATCTTTCCGAACTCAAGAAGAATCTCAAACCTATGATTTCTGAGGTTCTGATGGGCAGAGTCGGCGTTCCCAAACCGAGAGTTTTTGTGCTTGCTCCTGTTGCTAACAAAGGAACCTTCAACGGCTATGTTGTCGGTGTCCTGAGTCTTGAGCAAATCAGAGAACTTCTTGATAATAATTCGTTAAAAAGCAGCATGTTATACACACTGCTTGATAAAAACGGCAACATTATAATGACCAACCGCAGCGATCAGAGGATTATGACACACTTTGCCCGAGCCAAAGGAGTCCTAAATCGCCTTGATGACAAGATCAGCCAGTGGATACCGGACGTGCCTGCGACCACTCCTGTCTCAGAACGCTGGAAGAAGTCTTTCTATGTTGCAGAAACTCGACTTGGCGGCATATCTGATTGGAGACTGATTCTTGAACAACCGGTGGCACCATTTCAAAAAATTCTCTATGACAATTATTCCGGCAAACTGTTGCTGCTCTTTCTTGTTTTGTTAGGAGCGCTGGCACTGGCCGAGTTTTTAAGCCGTAAAGTTGTGGTTACCTTAAAACAGCTCGAAGTATTAACAAGTGAATTGCCGGCCAAGCTGGCAGTCGATAATCTTGAAATCACCTGGCCGCAAAGCGGTATTGAAGAGGCCAACCAGCTGATAGGAAACTTCAGAGATATGGCTGATTCACTATCGGAGCAATTCATTAAGGTCACTCAGGCCAACGAGTCGCTGGAGTTGAAAGTTCAAGAACGTACCGCTACCCTGGACGTAGCAAATATTGAATTAAATGCAGTGATCGCCGAGCGCAAAAAAGTGGAGGAAACACTGCGGGATAGTGAAGAACAGCTGATAATGTCTCAACAGATCGGTATAAGCGGTTCCTGGGCTTATGATTTGGAGACAGACAAAATCTGGGGGTCGGCCGAAGGACTCCGTATCTTCGGATATCCCCCTGTTGCTGGATATTGCTCTGTTGCCGACATCGAAACCTGTATTCCGGATCGTGAACGAGTCCATCAGGCACTTGTCGATCTGGTCAATGAGGATCAGGGGTATGATCTTGTCTTTACCGTCAACCCAGCTGATGGTTCTCTGCAAAGAATAATACGTTCTATTGCCAGGCTTGAAAAAGATGCCCAGGGAAATCCGCTCAAAGTACTTGGGTTTATCCAGGACATCACAGCTCTCAAGAGTATTGAAAAGGGATATGTAGAATCGAACATTATGCTCAACAGTGCTGCTCGTATTGCCCATCTTGGCACGTGGAAGTGGAATATTTGCGACAATAGCAACAGCTGGTCTGAAGAACAGTTCCAAATACTGGGGATACCAACAAATGTTCAACCGAATTACGAAGCTTTCTTCAATGTCCTCCATCCGGACGATCACGTTAAAGTGACTTCGGCTTTAGAGAAAACTTTGAAAAATAATGAACCTTACAATCTGGAATGCCGCGTTGTATGGCCTGATGGCAAGCTTAGATACATTAATTGCCAGGGTGAAGTACAAAGGGATGAAATGGGGCGACCTCAATCAATGATAGGGACTATCCTGGACATTACCGAGAACAAACAGATTGAATTAATTTTGATGCAGGCAAAAGCTGAGGCTGAGTCCGCCAATCGTGCCAAGAGTGAGTTCCTCGCCAATATGAGCCACGAGATCCGAACTCCTATGAACGGTTTGTTTGGCATGGCGCAGCTTATGGAAATGACTAAGCTTACCGGGGAACAACGGAATTATATGGTGACTCTCAGGAAGTGCGGCCAAAATCTGCTGACACTCATCAACGACATCCTCGACCTTTCAAAGATTGAAGCAGGAAAGGTAGAAATCGAACAGACAGAATTTAGCCTGGTTCAGTGTATTACGGATATTGCGCAGATGCAAAAGCAAGTAGTGCACGAAAAAGGACTGGCTTTTGATATTGATCTCGCACCAAATATTCCACGGATTCTTGTTGGCGACCAACTGAGGGTCAAGCAAATCATCATGAATCTTCTCGGGAACGCAATCAAGTTCACTCCGAAGGGAAGCATCACGATTTCGGCACAGCTTCTTGAACACGCTGGCAACTCCGTACTTATACAAATATCGGTGCGAGATACCGGAATCGGCATTTCGTCTGGTGCCTTAGAGCATATCTTCAGGCCATTCGAGCAGGAGGATGGCACTATAACCCGCAAGTTTGGCGGCACCGGACTCGGCCTAAGCATCTGTCATAAACTGGCCGAACTCATGGGAGGGAGCATATCAGTTGAAAGCACCCTCGGAGAAGGGAGCTGTTTCACACTGAATCTGCCGTTGCCGATCGGCAACAGCTCCAGCAACGATCAAGAGCAGACTACTATATCAAAACCCTACTGGGATGGCCCGCCATTACGGGTCCTCCTTGTGGAGGATGATGATATAAGTAGAAAGTTTGGATCTTCATTGCTGAAAAAGCTTGGCCTCAATGCATCTGCGGTAATAAATGGCCAGGCATGCCTCGCTATTCTCGAAAAGGAAACTTTCGACATTGTTCTGATGGACATTCAAATGCCGATTATGAGCGGTGATGAGGCCTTGAAAAATATTCGCAGCAATGAGCAGGAGACACTTCTCCACCAGCCGATTATTGCACTGACTGCCTTTTCACTGCGTGGAGAGAAGGAAAAGTTTTTGGTAGATGGATTTGATGGTTTTCTCTCCAAGCCTATTGAAACCAAGCATCTTATTAATGAAATAAAGCGAGTTCTGGAGTGTTGCCGCAGCAATCGGAAAAAGTAATCGGGTAGATGCGGGAGCGGATCTGTTTTTGAAAGGAACAAATATGTACTCAATTTTGATTTTCGAAGATGATGCAGCAAGCAGTTTTTATATGGAATCTTTTCTTGAGAAAGCAGGATTTGATGTCCGCTGCGCCTTGGATGGACACTCCCTTCTTGACCTGCTTCACAATAAACGACCGGATCTGATTCTGTGCGATATCATGATGCCGGGTGTAGATGGGTACACCCTGCTGGCATCCTTGCGGAAGGAAAGTGAATTTGCAGATATTCCCTTTATTTTTGTTACCGCACGGGTAGATCACGCGGATGTCCGCCAAGGCATGAACGAGGGGGCTGACGACTACCTGCCAAAGCCATTTACCACCGATGAGCTGCTCGCATCCGTTACCAGTCGTATCTGTCGCCATAAGATAGTCAGTGCCCAGCAGAGCAGAACTTCTTTTCAGAAGGAACGGGCCCTTCTCATCGAAAAGACCACCAAACGGGAGCGGGAGATTCTCCTCTTGGTTGGAAATGGCAGCACCTCAAGAGAAATTGCCCATAAGCTGTCTGTATGCCTGAAGACTGTGGAGCGACACCGCGAAAATATAATGAAAAAGCTTAATGTTCCAAACGCCGCCACACTTGCCCGCTGGGCGATCACGGCAGAACTGATTGCATGTGAATTTAATTAACCTACCTGCTTAGCTTCGATTTCTCCACTCCTCCAATAATATGAGCATTTGGGGGTTTCCCCCAATAGACATTACAAATTTAGACTCTATAATTGAGATTCATACTCACAAAAATGTCCCTCAAGGTTTTATAACTCAGATTTGGCTCTGGAGACATTATCAACAAACGTGACTATATCTCTCGAAACGGAGCCTGCTGCCATGAAAACCCAGAATATGGACTTGGACTACAAACATGAATTATCCGGAGACTGGAGCATCTCAGGGTTAATGAAACAGCTGGACTCACTAACCGATTATCTCCAAAAATTGGAACTAAAGCAGAATGAAAAGCTGTTCGTTGATTGCGCTAAAATTAATGTGATTGACATTGATGGTTTGCGATTTCTCAAGGCATGGCAAGAATTTGCCAGGATGCGTGGAGTTGAATACCGGTTAATCAACCTCCCTGCTCATATGTGCGCAGCAATCCGGACTTTGGGATTTGACCAAAGTTTTTCAGACTGTTTTCCTGAGGTCTCCTGATGCCGGTGCAGTGGAGTAACATAATCTCAAATAGTAATGGGAAACAGGAATCTGCCCATAAACGTTTCAGAATACTGACTGTGGATGATGAATCAATTAACCTGGAACTGATCTCATCAGCACTTAAGGACGAGTACGATATGTATACTGCAATGGACGGACATGATGCAATCAGTCAGTTAAGGGGCCTTATGCCGGATCTGATTCTCCTCGATGTGATGATGCCGGATATAAATGGCTTTGAGCTTTGTAACATCATTAAGTCCAATGGTCTCTATGCTGATATCCCCATTATCTTTTTAACAGCTCTGGATACTCATGAAGGGGCACGTAATGGACTTGATGCCGGTGGCATTGACTATTTAACAAAACCGGTGGATCTGGAGCTTCTCAAGCTGCGTGTACGCAACCATCTTGAATCTAAAGAGCGAAAAGATCTGCTGAAAGAACAACGAGATCTGCTTGCCGGCAAGAATGAAGAACTTGAGTCGAGCTTAGCGAGAATTAAGAGGCTTGAAGGTATTATTCCAATTTGTTCCTACTGCAAGAGAATCAGAGATGATACGCAGAGCTGGCAGCAGTTGGAGTCATACATTAGTGCACACTCTGAGGCCTTGTTTAGTCATGGTATATGTCCAGCCTGTGTTGAAAAACAGCAGGAAATAATTAAGAATATATCGTAATTAAATGTAGCAGTTTTGAGGAACCGAGCTTGATACAGCTACCATACATTGGGTGCGTAGACAGATGTACCGTGGTTCAGGCTAAGGGTTGAACCGATTCAAAAAACGTGATCTCAAATTTTGGAGTAAATCCAAATATCTCCTCATATCCCATATATAGCGGTCAGCCATGGATACGACTCGGACATGCACAATAACTCCCTCTGAACTTCGGAAAAATGCCGAACTCAAAATTGCGTTACTCCCAGCCATAGTGAGTATTCCCGACCTGGATTCAAGATACCTTCTGCATGAATTGCAGGTACAGCGTATCGAGTTGGAAATTCAGAACGAAGACTTGCTTCGTCAATGTGAGCATTTGAGCCATCTCGAAAACATCATCAAGGTGACGCCCGCAGGTTATTTCCATATCGACCCTGAGGGGCATATTCTGGAAGTCAATAAAGCGTGGCTCGACATGCATGGTTATGAATCCTCTGACGAGGTTGTCGGCAAACACTTTAGCATGATGCAGGTAGACAGCACCTCAATGTCAGCACTCACGCATTTAGCTGAGCTCAAGAGAGGGAACCCTATTCCTTATGGTGAATTCACCAGGCTCCGTAAAGATGGTTCCATTGGTCATCATATTTTCTCTGTTCATCCCGTTGTTCATTTGGACAGCGTCGTGGGATATGAGTGGTTCATAATTGACATTTCCGAACACATGCTTGTAGAAAGTATTCAAGGGCATTATTCGGCAATCATTAGGTCATCCTCCGATGCTATCATTGGTAAGAATTTGGATGGGTGCATAACGAGTTGGAATCCGGCTGCGGAGCGAGTTTTTGGCTACAACGAATCCGAAATGCTCGGACAACCGATGACACTGCTCATACCACCTGAGCGTATGAACGAAGAACAGCTGATTCTTGAAAAAGTTTGTCAAGGTGAATACATTGACCATTTTGAAACGGTGCGTAGAAGAAAAAACGGAGAATTATTTCCTATATCGGTCACGATTTCACCGATTAAGGATGGATCAGGAACCATCATTGGGGCTACAAAAATTGCTCGAGACATCACCGTAAGTAAAAATGCAGAAAGCCAGCTGCGTATTGCTGCTGTAGCCTTTGAATCTCACGAAGGGATTGTCGTTACTGATGCCAACGAAATAATTCTGCGTTGCAACAGGGCGTTTACCACCATTACCGGCTATGAGTGTGAGGAGGTCATCGGCAAGAGGATGAATATTCTCAAATCCGATCGTCACGATGAACCGTTTTTTGCCGATATGTGGTGTGTCATCAAGCGAGATGGAGCGTGGCGAGGAGCAATATGGAACAGAATCAAGAATGGCTCTACCCGCCTGCATGAGATCACAATATCTGAAGTAAGGGATAGTGACAATATTGTTATCAATTATGTCGGCAAATATACTGACACAACCGAGCGCAGACTTGCCGAACAGGCTTTGGCAGATAGTGAAACAAGGCTTCGCGCTGTATTGGATGGAGTGCAAAGCGCAGTAATTACCATAACTGAAAAGGGCATCATTGAATCATTTAATTATTCTGCCGAAATTCTCTTTGGATACAGCTCGGCTGAAGTGCTTGGGAAAAATATCCTTATGCTGATACCGGAGCCTCATAAGTCAAAGCATGACTCATACCTCAAAGATTACTTGCGTGATGGTATCCGGACTATCATCGGCGGCAGAAGAGATGTCTTCGCACTACGTAAAGGAGAATTATCGTTTCACGCAGAGTTGGGTGTCAGCGAAACCGTGTTGAATGATACAAAACTTTTCATCGGCAGTATAACCGATATCAGTTTCCGCAAAGAGGCAGAGGCAGAGCTCCGGATTGCCGCTACTGCCTTTGAATCTCTGACCGGAATGGTCGTCACTGATGCAGATGGGACCATCCTTCGTGTCAACCGTGCTTTTTCCGAAATCAGTGGATACAGTGAAGCAGAGGTAATTGGCAAGAACCCCCGCATACTCAAATCTGGACGACATAACGTAAACTTTTACCGGAATATGTGGGAGGAGATTGAACGTGATGGCGGCTGGAAGGGAGAAATCTGGGATCGCAGAAAAAATGGTGAAGAATTTCCGAAATGGCTCACCATATCTGCTGTTAAAGGTAATGACGGAACCACTACCAACTATATCGGTACGCATTACGATCTTTCCGAGCAGAAACGGACTGAACAGCAGATCGACAATTTGGCGTATTACGACCAGTTAACCGGATTGCCCAACCGGACTCTTTTATTGGATCGTTTGAAACAGGCAATGACCGCAAGCGACCGAAATGGTAGTTATGGATCGCTCCTGTTCATCGACCTTGATAATTTTAAGGCGCTTAACGATGCACAAGGTCACGAAATAGGTGACATTCTGCTGCAGCAGGTCGCCCAGCGATTGACAGTTTCTGTACAGGCTGAAGATACTGTCGCTCGATTGGGGGGCGACGAGTTTGTGGTAATGGTGGTTGGGTTGAGTGTGGATAAGAAAGCTGCTGCTACCAAGGCCGAGATTCTTGTTGAAGTTATTCTTGGTGTCCTCAATCAGCCCTATCAACTTATGGACACAACTTACCACAGCACACCAAGTATTGGCATAAACCTGTTCAGAGACCATCAAACTGAAATAGAGACGCTCATTAAACAGGCCGAAATTGCCATGTACAAGTCAAAAGATGGAGGGCGTAATACCGTTCGTTTCTTTGATCAGGAGATGGAGACGGCTGTTATGGAACGGGCATCCCTTGAAAAAGATCTGCGCGAAGCTATCCGGTTGAGACAATTTGTACTCCACTATCAACCTCAAGTTGCGGGGGGTCAACTGGTGGGTTCGGAAGCATTGGTGAGGTGGCAACATCCTCACCGTGGAATAGTTTCTCCGGCCAGTTTTATTCCTTTGGCCGAAGAGACCAATCTGATACTTCCCTTGGGGCAGTGGGTATTGGAAGCCGCCTGCGAGCAGTTAGCACGTTGGGCGACCAGACCTGAGATGTCGCATCTGACCGTTGCAGTTAATGTCAGCGCCCTTCAATTCCATGATCCCGGCTTTGTGGATCAAGTACTGGCGGTGCTCAATAAAACCGGAGCTAATCCATATAGATTAAAGCTGGAATTAACCGAAAGTCTACTGGTAACAAAAGTCGATGATATCATCGAGAAAATGTATGTATTAAAGTCAAAGGGGGTTGGTTTTTCCCTGGACGATTTTGGTACCGGTTATTCCTCACTCTCCTATCTGAAACGACTGCCATTGGATCAGTTAAAAATTGATCAGTCATTTGTTCGTGACATCCTGATTGATCCTAATGATGCCGCCATCGCAAAAACCATCATTGCTCTTGCGCACAGTCTTGGGTTTGCAGTGATTGCAGAAGGGGTCGAGACTGCCGATCAGAGAGATTTTTTGGCACATTCCGGGTGCCATGCCTATCAGGGCTATTACTTCAGTCGACCACTTCCTGTAGAAAGCTTTGATGCTTATGCAATAAGAAAGTGATTCCAATGATATTGCGGCACTTCAGATGATATGATCTAAAGTCCGGACGGTGGAATATTTAAACTTGCAAGGGAAGTGTTGTCAGACAAAGCCTGCTCATTACAATCCACGAAACACCTCCCTAACGATTATCGTAGCTGGATACTGACCCAAAATTGTAACGTCCATCCAAATAAAAAATAATGAAAAAACTTACTGTTCCAAATGCCGCCATATAGACCACTATTTGTTCCAAGGTTATGAACGCAGCACAAATTCCGTTAGTATACCCCTACGTACGGTTTCCGTTCCGTGGTACATCGCCACCTGTGAATTCCGCTTGAAAACGGCACCATATTGACTTTAACCTGTTTATAAATTGTAATTATAGGTACTTAAAAATATCGTGGATTAGGACTTACAACCCTAACTTTGACAACTTTTAGCCAATGGCTATTAAACAGCTACCGACGATTAATATTTTTCTTCTGATGAACCAAAGGCGTTTGACGATTCGTAACTATTCAGCATAATTTATTTTTTGTTCTTTGAAAAAAGTTCTTGACACGGTTTTTGGGCGTTTTTTTGAAAACCCGGAGCACCTTGGGACCCTGCCCGCGTTACTGTGTTG
>Ga0209697_10006168_pt1 | contig 14610 bp, 7 predicted proteins | sample AliMusrvi5mmetaG_FD_184115 | JGI IMG/M metagenome (GOLD analysis project Ga0209697, IMG submission 184115) | Freshwater lake bacterial and archeal communities from Alinen Mustajarvi, Finland, to study Microbial Dark Matter (Phase II) - Alinen... | ecosystem: Environmental > Aquatic > Freshwater...
CCCGGTGTGGAAGTCGCAGGTCGCGGAGGAGCCGGCGATCGCCATCGACTACCTCTTCATGAACGTGCAGATGAAGCCGTTCGACAACCTCAAGGTGCGGCAGGCGGTCGCCTGGGCGATCGACCGCAATAAGCTTCTGAAGCTGATCTCGGGCGCCGGCAGCCGGCTCGACCAGATCTTCCCCGCCGGCCTGCCCGGCCACGTGGACGGCGCCGCCGGCCAGTTCTACGGTTACGACCCCGCCAAGGCGAAGCAGTTGCTCGCCGCCGCCGGATTCCCCAACGGCTTCTCCGTCACCATCTACTCGCACAACGTCGACCCGTGGCCCAAGGTCGTGCAGTCGATCCAGAACGATCTCACCCAGATCGGCATCAAGGCCAGCGTCAAGTTCCTCGACCGCGCCACCTACTGGACGCTGATCGGCGAGCCCGGGAAGGTCGCCATGGGCATGCAGGACTGGTGGCAGGACTTCCCCGACCCGTCCGACTTCATCGTGCCGCTCTTCAGCAAGAGCAACGCCGTGCAGGGCGGGGCCAACCCGAGCTTCTGGTGGAGCCCGCAGGTGGAGGCGCAGCTCGCGGCGAGCTTCGGGATGACCGACACGGCCAAGCGGCTGGCGCTGTTCGACCAGATGCAGCAGGAGATCATGGCGCAGGCGCCGGCGGTGCCGCTGTACCAGCCCAACGTGAACACCGTCTACTCCAAGCGCGTCCAGGGCTTCTACCTGCACCCGGTGTGGATCTTCGACTTCCTCGACTACTCGATCAAGCAGTAGCGGCGTGACGAGGACGGGCCGGCGTGGCGCAGCTGCCGCGCCGGCCCGTCGTCGTCCGTGGAAGCGGCCGCGTGCCCGGCTGCAGCGGCCGGCCGGCGCCCGGGCTCAGTACGTCTTCGTGACCTTGCTGAGCCCGCGGGGAGTGTCCGGATCGAGCCCGCGGGCGAGCGACAGGTGCAGCGCCAGCAGTTGCCCGGGGAGCGCCGTCACCAGCGGCGTGAGCTCCTCGGGCAGGTCCAGAGGGACCGGGAGCACGGTCGCCGGGGCGGGCACGGCGGTGCCGGCGCCGGCGACCACGAACGTCTCCGCGTCGCGCCGGCGCAGCTCGGCTTCGAGCTCCAGCATGCCGGCGAGCGTCTTGCCCGGCGCCGCGTAGAGCAGCACCGGGTAGCGCGCCTCCACCACGGCGATGGGGCCGTGCATGAGGTCGGCGGCCGAGAAGGGCATCGCCGCCAGGTAGCACGTCTCCTTGACCTTGAGCGCCGTCTCCAGCGCGGTGGCGTAGTTGTAGCCGCGCCCCGTGACCAGCAGGCGATCGGCGTGGCTCAGCCGCGCGGCGACCTCGACGACGCGGTCCTCGACGGAGAGGGCGGCCTCCATCGCCGCCGGCACCTCGCCGGCGAGCGCGGCCGAGAGGCGGTCCTCGCCCGTCCACGCCGCCCAGAACAGCGCCAGCGCTGCGAGCTGGCTCGTGTAGGTCTTGGTGGCGGCGACGGCGCGCTCGCGCCCCGCGCCGGTGGCGAGCGTGCCGTGCGCCGCCCGTGCCAGCAGGCTGCCGGCGTCGTTGGTGATCGCCAGCGTGTAGGCGCCGGCGGCGCGCGCCTGGGCGACGTACTCGGCCACGTCCGGCGTCTCCCCGCTCTGGCTGATGCCCACGACGAGGCAGTCGCGGAAGTCGATGGCGGCGCCGTAGACGGTCGCGGCGCTCGGCACCGCCAGGCCGGCAGGCAGGCCGGCGAGGATGGTGGCGAGGTACTTGCCGTACACCGCGGCGTTGTCGCTGGTGCCGCGCGCGGCGTAGAGCACGAAGCGCGCGCCGGCGGCCCGTGCCTCGGCCGCCGCCGCCCGGTAGGGCTCCAGGTCGCCGGCAAGGCGTGCGACGATGCCGGCCTGCTCGAGGATCTCGTCTCTCATGATCGTCATCGCGGCTGCTCCCTTGCGCCGGGCCGGAGCACGGCTTACGATGGCCTCAACATGCTAAGCATACCAAGTAAGCTGAGCATGAGGAATGACCAACAGCGTCCCGAGGTGCCGATGGACTTCCAGACAGAGTACCCGCGCTTCGCCGCCCGCTCGGGCGAGCTGTTCGAGGCGGCGAGCAAGATCATCCCCGGCGGCGCCGGCAGCAGCGCGCGCACCGTCAAGTTCGGCTGGAAGCCGTATCCGCCGTTCATCGCCCAGGGCACCGGCGCGCGCATGACCGACGTCGACGGCCACGAGTACATCGACTACCTCCTCGGCCTGGGACCGGACATCCTCGGCCACCGCCACCCCGTGGTCACAGCGGCGGTGGCCGACGCGATCGCCGAGTACGGCACCTCGTTCGGGCTGCCCTACGAGCTCGAGATCCGCGCGGCGCAGAAGGTCATCGACGCCGTGCCCAGCCTCGAGATGCTGCGCTTCACCAACTCCGGCAGCGAGGCGGTCGGCACCGCCGTGCGCCTCGCCCGCGCCCACACCGGCCGCCGCATCCTGGTGCGCTTCGAGGGCCACTACCACGGCTGGCAGGACGTGGTGTACTGGAGCAACCACGTCGATCCGGCCGCGGCCGGGCCGGCCGACCACCCAAGGCCGGTCGCGGCCGGCCCGGGCGTGCCGCTCGAGCTCGCCGACACGCTCGAGGTCCTCACCTGGAACGACCCCGAGAGCTTCACGCGCCTCATGGACGAGCGCGGCGACGAGATCGCCGCGGTCATCACCGAGCCGGCCGTGTTCAACACCGGCTGCATCCTGCCCGAGCCCGGCTACCTCGAGCTGCTGCGCGCCGAGACGCGCAAGCACGGCGCGCTGCTCATCTTCGACGAAGTGATCACCGGCTTCCGCTTCTGCCGCGGCGGCGGCCAGGAGTGGTTCGGCGTCATGCCCGACCTCACCACGATGGCCAAGGGCCTCGGCGGCGGCTTCCCCGTGGCCGCCATCGGCGGCACGCGCGAGGTCATGAGCATGATCGCCGAGGGCCGCTACTCGCACAGCGGCACCTACAACGCCAACGTGGTGCAGTGCGCGGCAGTGGACGCGACCATGGACCTGCTCGCGGAGCCCGGCCTGTACGAGCGTCAGCGGGCGGTCGGCGACCGGCTTGCGGACGGTCTGCGCGACCTCGCCGCCGAAGTCGGGATCCCGGTGCGCGTCGAGGGCCTCGGCACCGTCTTCCAGCTCTGGTTCACCGAGCACCCCATCCGCAACTGGCGCGAGGCCGACGAGTACGCCGACGAGGCCACGTTCACGCGCTGGTGGCAGGAGATGCTGCTGCGCGGCGTGATGTTCCACCCCAGCCAGTACGAGAACCTCTTCGTCTCGCTGGTCCACACCGACGCCGACGTCGACGAGACCCTCACCAAAGCGCGCGAGGTGTTCGCCGTCCTCGCCGCCGAGCGCGCCGCCCGCTGACGGCGAGGCCCGATGAGCCTGCTTGACGCACGTGGGGCGGCGCCGGGAGCCACGCGCCGGGGCGGCGCCCGGCAGGCCGCGCCCGGCGCGAAGCTCCGTTACCTGCAGGTGATCGAGCTGGTCGACGGGATCATCGCCGAGCGCGGCCTCGGCCCCGGCGACCTGCTGCCCACGCAGAAGGACCTCGCGGAGCTGGCCGGCGTGAGCCTCATCACGGTGCGCCGCGCGCTCGACGAGCTCGAGCGCTCCGGCCGCGTGAGCGGCCACCAGGGCGTGGGCACCTTCGTGGCGCGTCCGCGCATCGTCAGCGAGCCCACGCGCAGCGGCGGCCTCCTCGCCACCCTGGCGGAGCAGGGCAGCCCGCGCGAGGTGACGACGCAGGTCCTCGACGTCCGCACGGCGCGGCCGCGGCCCACCGTGGCGCGCACGCTCGGCCTCGCTCCGGGCAAGCCGGTGTGGCAGATCGTGCGCCTGCGGCTCATCGACGGGCAGCCGCTCGTCGTCGAGCAGGCGCTCATCCCGCAGGCGCTGGCGCCGGACCTCGGCCGGAGGCGCGGCGAGCTCTCCGGCTCGCTCTACGACCTGCTCGCCGCGAGCCACGGCCTCGTGGACGACCACGAGGAGCAGTACCTCGAGGTCTGCGAGGCTGGGGCCCGCGAACGTCGCCTGCTCCGGCTCGGTGCGCGTGGGCGCATCGTGCGCCTGCGCGGCGTGAGCTTCACCGCCGGCGACGTGCCGTTCGACTGCTTCGAGCAGGCCTATCCCGCCGACGAGTTCGTCTTCTACATCTCGGGCCAGACCGCGCGCCACCTCTTCCGGCCGTCCGACCTGCGCGACTGGGGCGTCGCGACGGCCAGGGAGCGCTGACCCGAGCATGACCAAAGTCCGCGACTGAAAGTGGGGAACAGATGGCAACAGTGAACGGCAGGTCGCCCCAGGCGGGCGACGACACGAAGGGACTCAAGCGCGGAGCGCTGCGCATCGGCGACGTCGTCATCATGGCGCTCGCCAGCTCCGGGCCGACGCAGAGCATCGCCGTCGGCATGTTCGGCCTCATGCTCGCCGTCGCCTATCACACGTTCCTGCCGATCTTGATCTGCTTCATCCCCATGATCGGCATCGCCATCGGGTATCAGCGGCTCAACGCGTGGCAGCCCAGCGCGGGCGCCACGTACTCCTGGGTCGGCCGCGCCCTCAACCCGCACGCCGGGTTCTTCGCCGGCTGGATCATGCTCATGTACTACACGATCGGCACGACCAGCCTCACCGTGCCGCTCGGCACCTACTTCCTCAGCTTCTTCAGCAACTCGGCCGCCAACAACAAGTACCTCGTGGCTCTCGTCGGTTCCGTCTTCTGCATCCTCGTCCTCATCGTCGCCGCCCTCGGCATCAAGCTCTCGGCGCGCTTCAACTGGGGCTGGGCGATCTTCGAGTACGCGCTCATGATCGGCTTCGCCGTCGCCGCCCTCATCATGATCTACGGCACCGGCCTGTCGGGCGCCGTGCACACCTTCAGCTCGCTGTTCACGCTTCCCAAGACCGGCCTCGTCGCGGGCCTCCTGATCGCCATCTTCCTGTACTCGGGCTGGGACACCGCCGCGTACGTCGGCGAGGAGGCCAAGGGCAAGCAGGCGGGCTCGGCCGCGATCCTCAGCGTCGTCATCCTCTTCTTCATCTACTCCTTCGTGATCTTCTCCTTCCAGGGCATCGCGCCGTTCAAGGTGCTGGACGCCAACCAGGCCAACATCCTCGCCTTCGTCGGCCACAAGATCGGCGGCGGCTTCTGGGAGAACGTGATGATCGTCGCCGTGCTCGGCGGCACCCTGGCGTCCCTGCAGGCCGCCGTCGTGAGCTCCGGGCGCATCTCGTTCGCCATGGGCCGCGACCGCGTGTTCCCCAAGTTCTTCGACAGCGTGCACCCGCGCTGGCGCACGCCCTGGAACGCGACCATCCTGCTCGGCCTGCTCAACATCGTCTTCCTCTGGGGCACGACGCTCTTCTCCAGCATCGGCAGCGCCCTGACCAACATCGTGAGCACGCTGGGCCTGATGGCGGCGATCTTCTACTTCCTCACCGCCTTCACGGCGATCTGGTACTACCGCAAGGTGATCACCAAGAGCGCCGGCAACCTCATCCTCGGCGGGATCTTCCCCGGCGTCGGCGCCGCGTTCATGGCCTTCGTCGTCATCTACTCGCTCGCGACGGGCGTCCTCACCTTCACCAACATCGTCTTCGGCTTCGGCCTCGCGATCCTCGGCCTCATCCTGTCGTTCGTGTCCAAGGGCGTCGGCCACGCGAAGTTCTACACCGACCCGAGCGTGAGCTTCGGCGACCAGGTGGACGCGGCCCTCGACGGCCCCGAGCCGCCGAGCGAAGGGTTCGGGGTCTGAGATGAGAGACGGCGACGCGGCGGCAGGGCGGACAGGCGGCGCGGCGGCAGAGCGGGCGGGCGCCGCCTTGTACGTGGGCCTGGACCTCGGCACGTCCAGCCTGAAAGGCGTCGTCCTCGACGCTCAAGGGCGCGCCGTGGCGGAAGTGCGGCGCGCCTACGAGACAGCGCGGCCGGGAGCCGGCCGCGCGGAGCAGGACCCGCTCGACTGGACGGCGGCGGCGAGGTCGGCTCTCGCCGCGCTCGCTGCCGCCACGCCCGCGACGGACTGGGCCGGGATCGGGCTCTCCGGAATGATCCCGACGCTCGTGACCGTGGACGCGGACCTGCGCCCGGTGGGCCCGGCCTTCACCTGGGAGGACTGCCGGGCCCACGCCGAAGCCGAGGAGATCGCCGCGAAGGTGGGTGAGATCGACCTCTACCAGCGCACCGGCCAGCCGATGGACGGGCGCTACCTGCTGCCCATGTACGCCTGGATCCACCGGCACGACCCGGAGCGCGCGGCACGCACCACGCTGGTGCTCGGCGCCAAGGACTACCTCTTCTCCTGGCTCACCGGGCAGCTCGCGACCGACCCGAGCACGGCCAGCGGGTACGGGGGGTACGACCTGGTCCGAGGCACGTGGATGGCGGACGTGGCCGCGCTCGCGGGCGCGACGGCGAGCGGCGGGGGAGCCGGCCGTCCGGGGCTCCCGCCCGTCGTCCCTTCGACCGCGACGTGGCCCCTGGAGCAGCGCCTGGCCCTCGATCTCGGGCTTCCCGAAGGGCTGCCGGTGTGCGCCGGCGCCGCCGACTCGGTGCTCGCGGCGCAGGCGCTCGACGCCGTGACTCCCGGCGCCGTGGCCTACGTGTGGGGCACGAGCACGGTCATCCTCGGCGCCGGGGACGATGTCACGGTAGACCCCGAGCGGCGCTGCCTCATCACCCCGCTCGCAGTCGGCGGCTGGGGCACGGAGATGGACCTCGTCAGCACCGGCGCCGCGGTCGCCTGGCTGTCGCGCCTGCTGGGCTTCGGCGACGACGGCCAGGCCAAGGTCTTCGCCGCTGCCGCGGCGGCCGCCGACGAGCTCGTCCCCGCCGCCCTCCCCTTCGTCGGGGTCGGCGAGCAAGGCGCCCTGTGGGACGCCGACGTGCGCGGCACGTTCGTGGGCCTCGACCTCTCCCACGGGCCGGGCGACCTGGCGCGCGCCATGCTCGACGGCATCGTCCTCGAGAGCCGTCGCTGCCTCGCGCGCCTGCAAGAGCTCGGCCTGCCACAGGGCGACGTGCGCGTCGCCTGGCGCGGCGCCGACCCTTGGTTCTGCCAGCGGCTGGCGGATGCGAGCGGCCGCACGGTGATCGCCGGCGACCCGGCGACGAGCTCGTCGGCCGCGGGCGCCGCCCGCCTCGCGGCGATCGCCGTGGGCGCGGAGCTGCCGGCGGCAGCCGGCGGATCACTGCGCTCGACGCCGGACCGCGCCGCGAGCCGCACCTGGGACCGGCGCTGGCGCGAGTACGAGAAGCTCCTCGCGCCGCTGCGCAGGGCCTACCGCACGTGGCCCGACAAGCGCGAGGTCTGAGCCGGGCAGAGCGGACTCAGGATCGGGCCGCCCCGGCGCGAGCGCCAGGCGCGGCGCGAGCGCCAGGCCGAGCGGATCAGTAATACAGCTCGCTCGGCCCCTTGTACTCCTGGATGGTGTTGCCGCCGTCGATCACCACGAGCTGACCGGTGATGTAGCTCGCGTCGTCGGAGCCGAGGAAGCACACCAGCTTGCCCACCTCTTCCGGCGTGGCGGCGCGGCCCATGGGCGTGTTCTCGGCGCCGGCGCGCTCGCCCTCGGTGGTCGAGCCGGTGTTGATCCAGCCCGGCCCGACGGCGTTGACGGTGATGCCGTACTTGGCCACGTCGAGCGCGATGCCTCGGGTCATGCCGAGCACGCCCGCCTTGGCGGCGCAGTACACCGACTCGTCGGGATTCGCGACGACCGGCCCGGTGACCGACGAGACGTTGACGATGCGCCCGTAGCCGTGCTCGATCATGCCGCCGATCACGGTGCGCGTGACGTTGAACTGGGTCTTGAGGTTGATGGCGATGCCGAAGTCCCAGTCCTTCTCGCTCATGTGGGCGAAGTCGGTGAAGTCCTCCTCCATGCCCTCGATCACCATGCCGGCGTTGTTGACGAGCACGTCGATGCGGCCGTGGCAGGTGAGCGCCTCGGCCACGGCCTTCTGCACCTCGTCCATCTTCGTGAGGTCGGCGGTGTGCGACGAGACCGTGAAACCCTCCTTGCGCAGTTCCTCGGCGCAGTCGTGCACCTTCGCTGAGATGTCGACGATGGCGAGCGTCGCGCCCTCGCGCCCGAACACGCGCGCCGTGTTGAAGCCGATGCTGTTGGTCTTGGCGACCCCCGTGATGAGAGCGGCCTTGCCCTCGACCCTGCCCTTGCGATCCATGTTCACGACTCCCTTGCTGTGGCTGCGGCCGGCGCGGCCGGCCGGCGTCGTCTCGTTGCGGCAATGCTACGTCGCCGGCCGGCCGCACGTCACGCCTGTGGCCGGAGCAACGGCGGCCATCCTCCCGAACCTCCCTTCGGGGCGTATCTCGCTGGGAGCTTTGATAAAGCTTGAGGCTGCTTCTGCCGATGCAGGACGGGCGACCATGACTGGACTCACTGACAGAGACCCCCCCACCTGGCTGCGCGTGACGGACGTCGCGCGCCTCCTCGGCGTCAGCGCGAACACCGTGCGGCGCTGGACCGACGCCGACCGCATCGCCGCCCACCGCAGCCCCGGCGGCCACCGCCGCTACCTTGCCGCGGACGTGCTCGCCCTCCTGCCCGACGAGAATGACGGAGCCGCACATCCCGGCGACCTCGCGGAGCTCCGCCGCCAGAGCCAGGACCTGCGCGCCGTCCTGCGCGCCGGGCTCGAGCTCACGGCGCTGCTCGTCGAGGCTCCGCGCGAGGTGCCCGAGCGGGTCGCGCGGCGTATCTGCGAGCTCACGGGGGCGCCGCGATGCGACGTCTTCGAGCGCGACGGCGCGCGGCTGCGGCTGACCGTGTCGATCGACGGCGGCGAGGTCGACCAGAGCCGCTCCGGCAGCAGCCTCGACCTCGACGAGTGGGCGCCCGTCCCCGAGCCCTTGACCGCTCGCGAGGCCGTCGCCGTGCAGATCGGCGAGCGCGGCCTCGACCAGCGTGGCCGGCGCGCACTCCAGCGCCGCGGCTGCCGCTCGCTGCTGTGGGCGCCGCTCGTGATCCGCGGGGAGCTGATCGGCGCCCTCGAGGTCACGGACGCACGCGCCAACGACCTCGCCGCGCAGGCGGAGATCGTCAGCGGTCTCGCGCGCATCTGCGCCGAGGCGCTCGCCATCGAAGGCACCTACGAGGATCTGGCGCGCCGCGACAAGGCGCTGGCGGAGCTCATGAGGATCTCCGCAGAGGTGGCGGAGACCCACGATCTCGAGGAGTTCGCCGAACGGTTCGCGCTGCGCCTGCTCACGGTCGTGAACGCCGACTGCGTGACCATCTACGGCGTGTCCAGCGGGGTGATACGCCTCCTGCTCGACGTCAAGCGCGACGGCGGCGTGGACCGCACGAACGCCGGCAGACTCCTCGACACCGGCGACTACCCTTCGCTCGAGCAGTTGCTGCTCGACTACACACCCCTGGTGGTGACCGACGTCTCGGACCCCCGCCTGTCGGCGCACGAAGTCGAGGACTACCGCAAGTGGGGCTACGCCAGCTCGCTGACGATGCCCCTCGTGGCAGGCGGGAGCATCGTCGGGCTGGTGGACATCTACGACGACGCGGAGCGCGACTGGTCCGTCGAGCTCGAGTTCCTCACCGGGGTGATGCAGCTCGTCGCCGGCGTGTTCGACAACGCCGGCCTCATGAGCGAGGTGCAGGAACGGAGCAGGCTTCAGCACGAGCTGGTGCTGCTCGCCGGGAGCCTCGCGTCTTTGGGATCGCTCGAGGCGCTGGCGGCGGAGGCGGCGCGGCGCCTGCGCGACGTCACCGGCGCCGCCGACTGCGACGTGTGGTGGCGCGAGGAGGGCTACCTGCGCTGCCTCGCCAGCGTCGATGCGAGCGGGTTCGATGAGAACGCCAGCGGCAAGACCCTCGAGATCGCCCGTTTCCCCTCCACGGAGCGGGTGCTGGCCGAACGGGAGACGCTCGTCGTCTCGTCGCTGAACGACCCGCGCATGAGGGAGTTCGAGCGCGAGGACCTGGGCGAGTACGGCTTCAACAGCATGATCTCGCTGCCCCTCGTGACGCAGGACGAGACCGTGGGGATGATCGACGTCTTCGACACGCGCGAACGAGACTTCGCCGAGGTGAGGGAGTTCGTCACCACGGCGGCGCGGACGATCGCCGACTCCATGCAGGGCGTGGCGTTGCTGGGCAGCCTGCGACGCAGCAACGCCGCCCTGGGCGAGCTCGTCATGCTCGGCGACCAGCTCAACGAAGCGGAGGGCCTCACGGCGCTGGCGCGCATCGCCGCCCAGCGCCTGCGCGCCATCCTGGAGGCCGAGGACTGCGACATCTGGGCGATCGAGGGCGATCGGATGCGCTGTCTCGCCAGCCTTGACAGCCGCGGCTGGGACGAGGAGGAGACCGGCAGCGAGCGCGACCTGCGCGCCTACGCGGCGACGCAGGACGCCCTCGCCGCCAACGCGCCGCAGGTGTTCGGCGACCTCGACGCCGCCCGCCTGCCCGACGTCGAGATGGCGGCCTACCGGCGCTGGGGCTTTCGCAGCATGGTCTCGCTGCCGCTCGTGGCCGAGGGCCGCCCGATCGGCCTGATCGACGTGTTCGACACGCGCGTGCGCGACTACACGAGCACCCTGGACTTCATCCGCGGCGCCGGCCGGCTGCTCGCCGGGGCTTTCGAGAAGGCGATGCTTGTGGAGCGCCTCGAGAGCGGCAACCGCGACCTGCGCGTGCTCACCGAGGCCGGGATGGAGTTCGGCGCTACTCTCGACGTCGATGCCGTGCTGGGGACGGTCGCCGAGCGCATCCTCGAGGTCTCGAGCAGCGACCTCTGCGACATCTACGGCCTGGTCGCGGACGAGCCCGCGGCCGAAGTGCTCCTGTCGCTCGGCCGTGAGGAGCTGCGCGACGAGGTCGGCCGCCGCTATGCGGTGGACGAGTTCAGCACCTTCGCCGAGGCCACGGCGACCGGCAGGCCGGTCGTGCGGCTCGACGTGCTCACCGACCCGCGCTCGAACGAGCGCGACCGCGAGGACGCGCGCGAGTGGGGCTACACCTCGATGATGACCGTCCCGCTGCTGGCGGGAGGCGGCCTCATCGGCTTCCTCGAGCTCTACAACTGCGAGCGCGGCGGGTTCGCGCGCGAAGAGGTCGTCCTCGGCCTCGCCCAGGTCGCCGGCCAGGCGATCAACAACGCGCGCCTGTACCGCGAGCTCGACGAGAGCGTGCGCTGGATGGCGCTGATGAGCGAGTCGGCGCTCGAGCTCTCGAGCAGCCTCGACCTGCGCGACACGCTCCTGGCGACGGCGCGCCGCCTGTGCGCCAGCGTCGGCGTGCCCGAGTGCGAGATCACGGTCATCGAAGGTGCCGGGCTGCGCACGATCATGCGCGTGGAGCACGGCAAGGTTGACGAGGAGTGGATCGGCCAGTTCCTCCCGCTGGCCGACGCGGCCGTCACGCGCGAGGTCATCGAGACCAAGCGGCCCACGGTCGTGGCCTCGCTGCGCGACCCGCGCCTCACGGCCAGAGTGCACGAGATCAACCGGGACTACGAGAAGAAGAGCTGGGCGACGCTGCCTCTCGTGGTCAAGGACCGCGTGATCGGCACCGTCGAGCTCGTGGAGAGCGGCGCCGAGCGCTCGTTCACGAGCAGCGAGCTGGAGACGGCGGCGGCCATCTGCCACGCCGCCGCGATGGCGATCGAGAACGCCGCCTTGTTCGAGAGCGAACAGGCGGCCAACCAGGAGTCGCTGCTCCTCAACGAGATCGCGCGGCGCACGGCCGCAAGCCTCGACATCGAGGAGATCGTCGATGCCGCCACCGACGAGCTGCGCAAGCTCATGCCGTTCGACACCCACGCCCTCCTCATCGTCGAGAACGGACTCATCGCCAAGGTGATCTCACCCGACCCACGGCTGACATCACTCGGCAGCGCCGGCGCCCCGGAGTTCGGCCGGCGCTTCCTGGACGAGCTTCGCGAGCGACGCGTGGTCGTGTTTCACGATACGGACGCGGTTTCGCGACCAGCCGGCCATCCGCAGCTGCCCGGCCTGCGCTCCGCCGTCTCCATCGCCCTCTTGTCCGAGGGCGAGATCATCGGCTCACTGCATCTGGCCAGCAGCAGCGCGGACGCGTTCGCCGATCTCGACACCCGGCTGCTGGAGCGGGTCGCCACGCAGCTTTCGCTGGCGATCAAGAACGCACGGCTCTACGAAGAGATCAAGCAGATGCACCTCGGCAATCTCAAGGCCCTGAGCTCGGCGCTCAACGCCAAGGACTACTACACCCTCGGCCATGCCGCGCGCGTGGCCGCGTACACGGTCATGCTCACGCGCGAGCTCGGCTGGCCCGAGGAGGTCCTCGGCCAGCTCGAGGAGGCGGCCTACCTCCACGACATCGGCAAGATCAGCATCTCCGACCGCGTGCTCCTCAAGCCCGGCCGCCTCAACCCGCAGGAGTGGGAACAGATGCGCCTGCACCCGGTATTCAGCGCCGAGATCATCAGGCCGCTGTTCCCGGACGAGCTCGTGCTGGCGGTGCGCCACCACCACGAGCACTACGACGGCAGCGGCTACCCGGAGGGGCTCTCGGGCGACGACATCCCGCCCCTGGCGCGCGTCATGGCCGTGGTGGACGCCTACGACGCCATGTCGTGCCGGCGCCCGTACAAGTCGGCGCTCACCTACGCGGAGTGCCTCGCCGAGCTCGAGCGCTGTCGGGGGACCCAGTTCGACCCGCTCATGGTCGACGCGTTCCGCAACGTCCTCGACGACGTCGCGCGCAGACGCACGCGCGCCGAGGAGATCGCCGCGATGGCGGCAGCGGCGATCCCAGGCGACAAGCACGCGCGCCTGCACGGCCGCGACGACGAGGACACGCCAGAGTACCGCGAGATCGCCGAGACGCTGCGTGCCGTGCGCGACGCCAATCCGCCCACGCGGTTCCTGACGACGCACGCGCGGATCGACAAGAAGTACGTCATCGGCGTCGACCCCGAGGAGTCGGCGGCCGACAAATCGCACTTCGGCGACGAGATCTTCGCCGACGACGAGCTCCCCCTGGTCCTCGCGGGCGAGCGGCCCCAGGTGAACACGGTGTTCGCGGACGAGTTCGGCGTCTGGGTGTCCGGCCTGGCGCCGATCCGGGACGCGAGGGGGAACGTGGTCGCGGCCGTGGCCGCCGACCTGCCGGCGCTCGGCGCCGTGGAGAGCGAGAACCTGCGCAGCGACGGCCGGCAGACGTTCGCCGCGATGCTGCAGACCGCGGCCGTGCGGCTGAGCCGGGCCGAGATCGATTCCATCACCGACGCCCTCACCGGCCTCTACAACCACCGCTACCTGCAGGAGCGCCTGAGCGAGGAACTGCTGCGCTCGCGCGAGATCGGCCAGCCGCTGTCGCTGCTGTTCTGCGACCTCGACCACTTCAAGGGCTACAACGACGCCAACGGCCACAGCGCCGGCGACGTCGTGCTGCGTGAGGTCGCTCACATCCTCGAACAGTCGGTGCGCAACGTCGACATCGCCGGGCGATACGGCGGCGAGGAGTTCGTCGTGCTGCTGGTCGAGACCGGCCGCGAGCAGGCGCTCGTCATCGCGGAGCGGATCAGGGCGCGCATCGGCGCGGCGGGCTTCAGCGCGCACGGCACGCCGCTCACCGTGAGCATCGGCGTCGCCGGCTGCCCGGAGGACTCCGGCCGGCGCGAGGAACTGCTCGACATGGCCGACCGCGCCATGTACCTGGCCAAGCGGCGTGGCCGCGACCAGGTGGCGGCCGCCGGCGAGAGCTGAGAGCGGCGGCGGCGCGCCGGGCGCCTGGCGCCGCCGTCAGCTCCGGCGCCGGCGCCGGCGCCGCCTGGCTAGCTCCGGCGCCGGCGCGCGATGCGCTCGTCGCCACGCCGCAGCGTGAGGCCCTCCCGGTCGAAGGACTCGAGGAGGGCCTGCGCGTTGCGGCGGCCGCAGCCGATGCGATCGCGGAAGGCGGCCAGCGTCACGCTCCCGTCGGCCTCCAGCATGGCGAGCAGCTGCGTTCGCGCCTCGTCCACGGCGGCGGCGGCGAACCAGAGGTCCTTGTCCAGCCGCACCACGTCGCCCCGGCGAGTGAGCGCCTCGAGCACCTGCGCCAGTTCCTTGGGAGGGCGGCGCACCTCGTCCGCGAGGGTCGCCAGCGTCGGGGGCGCGAACGGCTCCCGTGAGAGTCGGGCGACGAGCTCCCCGGCGAGCACGGCCTGCTCGTCCCCGAGCACCCCGGCGCCGGCGGGGGCGTAGCCGCCTTCGCCGGCGACCAGCTCCCCGGCCGCGGCGAGGCCGCGCAGCAGAAGGTCCACGTCTTCGAGCGGCACCTCGGGAGTCAGCGCCGCCAGTTCCGCCGCGCCCGAGAACGGCCGCTCCGGGTGAGCCGACGCGCGCGCGGCCGCGCCGGCGAGCAGGCTCGCGCGCAGCGCCGCCAGCGCGCCCGCCGGGAACCAGCGCACGCGGCCGGCGCTGTCGCCGGCGGGGCTTTCGCGGCCGGGGCTTTCGCGGCCGGCCGCACCGGCGCCGCCGGGGGCGCGCAGCGCCTCGAGCTCGCCGGCGTCTCCCAGCGCCGCCAGCGCGGCGCCCGCCTCGCCGGCCTCCAGACCGGCGGGCGCGAAGTCGGCGGTGGTGATG
>Ga0209697_10006182_pt1 | contig 14591 bp, 12 predicted proteins | sample AliMusrvi5mmetaG_FD_184115 | JGI IMG/M metagenome (GOLD analysis project Ga0209697, IMG submission 184115) | Freshwater lake bacterial and archeal communities from Alinen Mustajarvi, Finland, to study Microbial Dark Matter (Phase II) - Alinen... | ecosystem: Environmental > Aquatic > Freshwater...
GGCGTCGCCGGTGCCGTAGTGTTCGATCATGTAGTCCATGTCCTTGTCGCCGCGGCCGCTAAGATTGACCAGAACGGTTTGGGCAAGCTCGGGATTTTCGCGGGCCAGGCGCATGGCGTGGGCGACGGCATGGGCGCTTTCCAGCGCCGGGATGATGCCTTCGTTGCGGCTGAGCACATAGAACGCCTCGACCGCATCGGTGTCCATCGCGGTGAAATAGTTGACGCGCCCGGTGTCCTTGAGATGGCAGTGCTCGGGACCGACGCCAGGATAGTCGAGGCCGCTGGCAATCGAGTGGACGGGTGCGGGTTCGCCCTTGTCATCCTGTAACAGATAGCACTTGAACCCGTGGATGACGCCTTCCTTGCCATAGGTCATGGTGGCCGAGTGTTCGCCGAGGCCCGAGCCCTTGCCGAGCGGTTCGACACCGTGCAACGCCACCGGATCATTGATGAAACCGGCGAAAATGCCCATCGCATTGCTGCCACCACCGACACAGGCAGCCACGATGTCAGGCAGGTCGCCGGTCATTTCAATGATCTGCTCGCGGGCCTCGATGCCGACGACCTGTTGGAAATCGCGCACCATCATCGGGAACGGATGCGGTCCGACCACCGAGCCGATGCAATAGATCTGATCGACCGGGTCTTGCATGTAAGCCACCAAGGCGGAATCCACCGCCTCCTTGAGCGTGCGCAAGCCGTGGGTGGCCGGGATCACCCGCGCGCCGAGGATTTGCATGCGGGCGACGTTGGGTGCCTGTTTGGCAATGTCCACCTCGCCCATGTAAATGTCGCACTCCAGGCCGAAGTATGCCGCGGCAGTGGCCAGCGCGACGCCGTGCTGGCCGGCACCGGTCTCGGCGATGAGCTTCTTCTTACCCATGTAGCGGGCCAGCAGGCCTTCGCCCATGCAATGGTTGAGCTTGTGGGCGCCGGTGTGGTTGAGGTCCTCGCGCTTGAGATAGATCTGGGTCCTGCCGAGTTTCTTGGACAAGCGCGCGGCGTGATAGACCGGGGTCGGCCGGCCCTGGAAATGGCGGCGGATGCGGCGCAATTCCTCGATGAAATCATGCGAGCGCGAGACAACCTCATAGGCCTGGCGGATCTCCGCGAGCGGCGCTTCGAGCGGCGGAGGCACAAAAATGCCGCCGTAAGTGCCGAAAAATCCGGCGGAGTCGGGGCTGTGGCGGAGCGATTGGGGGGTGGCGGTTGGAATCATGGCGGTGCGTGGATTGAATGCGCGCGGGTTTTGGCATTTGCAGCAGCGCCTGTCAAGAGGCCGCTTTTGAGTTGAAGATTGGCGGGAATGGGCTTTGTTCCCTGCGTCTAATCGTGGGTGCAAATTTGGTTCAAGGCATGGTTCGCTCGCTTCATTTCGAGAAAGTCAAACGGCTGTTCGCAGCGCTGCTGCCATTTGCGTGGCTGGTGGTGCTGGCCATTGCCGTGATGTCGTTGTATCGGGAATGGGGCGGCATTCATGTGTCCGACATCAACGCGGCATTGGTGCGCATCGGCACCGGGCATCTGGCCATCGCGCTTGGTCTAACGGCCGTGAGCCTGCTCTTCAACGCGTCGCTGGATCTGGTGGCCCTGCGCTGGTTAGGGCGGAAACTGCCGGCGGGCCAGGTGCTTGGAACCGCACTCATCGCCAGTTCCTTCAGCATGAATGGCGGCGGTACCGTGCTGGGCGGCGGCACCATCCGCATGCGCTTCTACGGCAGCCTGGGGCTGCGCGGCGGGGAAATCGCCAAGCTAACCGGATTTTTGTTCGTGGCAGGCTGGCTTGGCCACGCACTGCTGGCGGGCATTTTGCTTGTCGGCGCGCCGCCGGATTTGCCATGGCTGCCGGCGGCGGCTGGCCGCGCCATCGGTGGCCTGTTGTTAATCTCCTGCGGCGGGCTCGTCGTGCTATCCGTCACGGGTTTCCGCGGCCGGAAGCTCGGCTTTCTCCCCCCGCTGAAAATCCTCCTGGCGACCCTGCTCGTCTCGGCCCTCGACTGGCTGTTCGCGGGTTTGGCGCTGCGGGTGTTTCTGCCCGAAGCCGTCTCCACGCCGGCGTTTCTGGCGGCCACCGCCGTCGGCCAGGCCTTGGGCGCGGCGAGTCAAGTGCCCGGCGGGGTGGGCGTGATGGAGTTGTCCATCAGCAAGCTGGCCGCCGGCATGATGCCCGCCCCGATGATTGCCGGGGCGCTGCTGACCTATCGACTCGTCTATTATCTCATCCCGTTCCTCATCGCGGTGGCCGCCGTCGGCGCGCGCGAAATGTGGCGCAAACGCCACTGGGCCAAACGCACCGTCGATGGCACCGCGCGCGCCTGGTCGGCCATCGCGCCGCGCCTGGCGGGCATGAGCGCGCTGGCGGGCGGCTTCGTGCTGATGCTTTCGGCGACCACGCCGATGGAGGCGAACCGGCGGATTTTGGTCGAGCAGTTCATTCCGCTGCCGTTTGTCGAGGCCTCGCATTTTCTATCCAGCATCGTCGGGGCGGTCATGATCATTGTGGCCAACGGCCTGCTGCGGCGGGTGCATGCCGCGTGGTGGATCGCGGTGCTGATGGCCGGCGGCGGGGTGGTGTTTTCCCTACTCAAGGGATTCGATTGGGAGGAGGCGCTGGTGCTGTGCGTGTTCCTCGGGGCCTTGCTGCCGTTCCGCGCCAAGTTCCATCGCCATGCCGCCATCTGGACCCGGCGTTTCACCCCGCAGTGGTGGGCCTTGATTCTATCAATGGTCGGCGTGACCGTGTGGTTCGGCTTTTACACCAGCCGCCACGTCGGCTACGAAGCCGACCTGTGGTGGCAGTATTCATTTGAAAACGACGCCGCGCGTTTGCTGCGGGGCATGGCTGGAAGTGCGCTCATCCTGCTGTTGGTGGCCCTAACGCAATGGTTGCGCCCGGCCCCGCCGCGTGCGCCAAACCCGCAACCCGATCTCGGGAAAATCGCCGAGTTGGTCGCCCAGTCCCCCCGCTGCAGCAGCGCACTGGCGCTGGTGGGCGACAAGCAATTCCATTTCAACTATGACCAGAGCGCGTTCCTGATGTATGGCGAGCAGGGCCGCACGCGCGTGGCGCTGGCCGATCCGGTGGGCGACGAGGAGAAGTTCGAGGGCCTTTACTGGCGCTTCGCCGAACAAGCTCACGACGAGGGCATGCGGGTCGCCTTCTATCAGGTCAGCGCGGCCCTCGTCCCCATCTGTGTGGAAATGGGCTTGCGCGTCTATAAACTCGGCGAGGAAGCCATGGTGCCTCTCGACACGTTTGATCTGGCGTCGGGCGAACTCAGGAAATTCCGCAAGGTGGTCAACCGCATGGAACGCGAGGGCTGGCGGTTTGAAATCTGGCAGCCCGCCGAGGTCGCCGCGCGCGTCGGCGAATTGCGCGCCATTTCCGACGCCTGGCTGGCCCACCACAACGCCCGCGAGAAGGGATTTTCGCTAGGACGCTTCGACGACGCCTACCTGTGCCGCCTGCCGGTGGCCGTCATCATCGTCCACGACCGGGTCGTCGCCTTCGGCAACGTGTGGCCCGGCAACGGCAAGGACGAACTGTCCACCGACCTGATGCGCCACTATCCCGACGCGCCTAACGGAGTGATGGACTGCCTGTTCGTACAACTGATGTTGTGGGGCAAGCAGCAGGGCTATCAATGGTTCGACCTCGGCATGGCGCCCTTGTCGGGCTTGGCCGCACGCCAGTTCGCGCCACTGTGGTCGCGCATCGGCGGGTTGATCTATGATCGCGGCGAGGCGTTTTACAATTTCAACGGACTGCGCGCCTGGAAAAGCAAGTTCCAGCCGGTGTGGCAGCCGCGCTACCTCGCCCTATCCAAAGCCTGGGACCTGCCCGCCGTGATCCTCGACATCACCTCGCTCATCGGCAAGCCGTCGTTCCGCTCCGGCAAGCCGCGCGCCAACCCGGAGCCCGAGACCCAACCCGTCGCGCAGCCCGCCTCCCCGACCCTAACATGACCCTTTCGATACGCACGCTGCTGCGGCGCACCCTGCTTGTAATCCAGCTTGTGCTGCTGCTGCCCATCGGCTGGTTCATCTGGCACCTGCTCATGCCGCGCGACTATTCTAGCAAAAAGGCGGAGGTCCTGCCGCTCCACCTGTCCACCGGTGCGTTCCAAACCACCTACTACGCGGCGGCCAATCCCAGGGGCGTCCTCATCGTCGCCACCGGCGACGGCGGCTGGTCGGGCCAATGGGAGGAGCCCATCGCGCTGCATGCCGCCGCCGCCGGCTATGCGGTCGGCGGCTGGGATTGCCGGAAATTCGCCGACACCCGCAGTTTCAACCAGGCGCAACTGGTGGAGGCGTTCAATGCCGCGGTGGCCGCCGTGCGCCGGCGCGCCAAGCTCGCCGACGCTTGCCCGGTGTGGTTCACCGGCTGGTCCACCGGCGCGGAATGGTCGCTGGCCGCCGCCGCCAGCCCCGACCGCGAGCCCCATCTGGTGGGCATTCTGCCTGCCGCGCCCGGCGAACGCAGCCGCTATGGCATCACCAAGGAGGATTTGTTAGGACTGCCATCCACCGGGCCGGGCTCCTTCGCCCTGGCCGAGCTGGCACCCGCGCTGCAAGGGGTGCACGTCACGCAGTTCACGGCCGGGCTCGATCCGTTAGATGATGCCACCTGGCTCGACGCGCTCGGCCCGCGCACGCCGCACAAGCTCATCCGCATCCCCGGCGTGCTGCATGACATGGACCGCGCGGGCGAACGCTTCCAAGCCGAGTTCGACATGGCGATCCAATGGATGCTGGACACTCCGATTGCGCCTGGCGGGTGAGTCCTAAATCTGAAATCAGAAATCTGACATTTCAAATCCTGAAATTTGAAATCCTGAAATCCGCGAAATCCGTGGTTTCAAATTGACCTCCGCCTCAAACTCCGGATTTCGGGCAGAATCCCCGGTCGGCTTGACTTGCGCCGGGGCCCTGCCATATTGCCGGCCTTATGCAAATCAACCGATCCCTCACCGTGGCCGCGCTCGCTGCCCTTGTTAGTTGCGCGATCCCCGCCCAGGCCGAAACCAAGGCCGAGAACGACGCCCGCATGGGCTGGTTCCGCGAGGCACGCTTCGGCATGTTCATTCATTGGGGGCTGTATGCCGTGCCCGCCGGCGAATGGAACGGCAAGAAGTACGGCGGAGGCGTCGAGTGGATCCAAAGCCTGGCGCAAATCCCCACCGCGGAATACACGCCGCTGTTAAAGAAATTCAACCCCGTCAAGTATGACCCGGAGGCGTGGGTGCGCCTGGCCGCCGACGCCGGTATGAAATATATCGTCATCACCAGCAAACACCACGACGGGTTCTGCCTGTGGGACTCGGCGCAGACCGATTGGGACGTCGGCTCCACGCCCTATAAGAAAGACCTGCTCAAGCCGCTGGCCGAGGCCTGCGCCAAACACGGCATCCGGCTCTGCTTCTATCACTCGATCATGGATTGGCATCATCCCGAATGGGGCACCAAGGAGCCGTGGCGCGGCAATGCGGCCACCGCCAAGCCGGACATGGACAAGTTCACCGCCTATTTGAAGGCCGAGCTGGATGAGCTTCTAACCTACAAGCCCGGCATCCTGTGGTTCGATGGCGAATGGGAGGCCGCCTGGACTCATGAGCGCGGCGTCGATCTCTACAACTATCTGCGCGAAAAATCCCCCTCGCTCATCATCAACAACCGCATCGACAAGGGCCGCAGTGGCATGGCCGGCTTCAATACCGGCAGCCAATTCAAGGGCGACTATTGCACCCCCGAACAGGAAATCCCCGCCTCCGGCCTGCCCGGCGTCGATTGGGAATCGTGCATGACCATGAATAACACCTGGGGCTACTCCGCTCATGACAACGCGTGGAAATCCACCGAAGTGTTAGTCCGAAACCTGATAGATATTGCCTCCAAGGGCGGCAACTACCTGCTCAACGTCGGCCCCACCAGTGAGGGGCTTTTCCCCGGCCCCAGCATCGAGCGGCTGCAAGGCATCGCCGCCTGGATGAAGGTCAATGGCGACGCCATCCATGGCACCACCGCCAGTCCCTTCGCGAAGGCCCCCGCCTGGGGCCGCTGCACCTCCCGCCACCTGCCCGATGGCAACACCCGCCTCTATCTGCATGTCTTCAACTGGCCCGCCGACGGCCGCCTGGTGGTCACCGATCTAACCAAAAAACCGCTCAAGGCCTGCCTCCTGGCCAAGCCCGGCGAGTCCCTCAAACTCACCAGCGACGGCGATTCCCTAGCCATCAGCGTGCCCGCCCACGCCCTCGATCCCGTCGCCACGGTCATTGCGCTGGACCTGGTGCCGTAAGGGGCAACTGACGCCGAGCGCGAGAGAAAAGTTCCGCGTTTCCAACGGGCAGAATAGCTGGGTGCTTCTGACATGAAAAGGGTTCTAATTACGGGCGCAGCGGGGTTCCTTGGCTCGCACTTGTGCGATCGATTCGTCAGGGACGGTTGTCATGTCATCGGCATGGACAACCTCATTACCGGCGATCTGGGAAACATCGAGCATCTTTTCAAATTGAAGGATTTCGAGTTCCGTCAACATGATGTGTCGAACTTTGTCGATGTGCCGGGCAAAGTGGATTTCATCCTTCATTTCGCCTCGCCCGCATCTCCGATTGATTACCTGAGAAACCCGATTCAGACGTTGAAGGTGAGTTCTCTTGGAACGCACAATCTTTTGGGGCTGGCGAAGGCTCGCAAGGCGCGACTCCTCGTGGCTTCCACGTCCGAGGTCTATGGCGACCCGCTGGTACATCCCCAGAAGGAGGACTATTGGGGCAATGTCAATCCGGTGGGGCCGCGGGGAGTGTATGATGAGGCCAAGCGCTTTCAGGAGGCGCTGACGATGGCTTATCACACCTATCATGGCTTGGATACCCGCATCGTCCGCATCTTCAACACGTACGGTCCGCGGATGCGGCTCAACGACGGCCGGGCGCTGCCCGCATTTGTCGGTCAGGCATTGCGGTGCGAGGATTTGACCGTGTTTGGGGACGGCTGCCAGACCCGCTCGTTTTGCTTTGTGGACGATCTGATAGAAGGAATCTGCCGCCTGCTGGCGAGCGACTATCATCAACCCGTGAACCTCGGCAACCCGGACGAGATAACGATTGGCGAGTTCGCAGAGGAGATCATTCAATTGACCGGAAGCCGTCAAAAGGTAATTTACAAGCCGATTCCGGTTGACGATCCGAGACAACGGCAGCCGGACATTTCGCTAGCAAGGGAGCTTTTGGGATGGGAGCCGAAAGTGAGCAGGCAGGAGGGTTTGAAGATAACTTGGGCGTACTTCAGGAAATTGGGAACGGGACTTGGGAACGGGACTTGCCTAGTCCCGTGACGATTGACACGGCACTTGGCAAGTGCCGCTCCACGCTACTTGAGCTCCGCCACCTGGCCGTCGAGTTCGGCGTAGGCATGCAGCAGGCTGCTTTCCCGCACTATGGCGGCGGTGACTTCGTCCTGGCTCATGAGCATCAGCGCGGTGGACCAGGCTTCGGCCAGAGTGGCGGTGGCAGCCACCGCCCATACCCGCTGGCTCAGATAGGTCCCGTGGGTTTCATCGTCGCCGGGATGGACGATGTGACTGCCTTGCACCTCGGTGCCCGAGGCGCTCAGCGAACTTTTTGATAGTACAAGCTGCCGTGCCTCAAGCGCTCCCGCAAGCTCCACCGGCCACGCCTGCGGCCCCACCGCTAACAACGAGCTGGCACCAGCGGCCAGCAGGCCGCCACTCACTCCCCAATCCTGCAACAGGCAGCTCAATTGATCGAGAGCGAAGCCTTTGGCGATGCCGCCCAGATCGATTTCACGACCGGGGGTTTCGCAAGTGATGGCGGCCACGTCGGGATGAATGACGAGCCTGCCGGCGAGCGGCGGCAAGGGTCCCTCGGCGCCGGACTTGCGATGCTCGATGCGCTTGCCGAGGGTGATGTCGAACAGTCCGCCGGTTAGGGAATAGGCCTGCATCGCAAGCAACAGGCACTGGTGGCAGGCCTCGCTCAGATAGAGGGTTTCGCCCGCCTGCATCCGGTTGATCCGGAACACATCACTGCCATCAATGAAACGACTGAGCTTGGTCTCGAGGTTGTCTATCAGATCCAGGCACTCCCTGGCCGCGCCGGCGACCATCCGCTCGTCCTCGCCGATGAGGCGCAGGGTGAAGGTGGTATGCATCGCCTCATGGGTGAAGATCGCGGAGTCCGGCAGCGGCACGAGCGGGTTCATGGCGTGTCGGATTTCATCCACGCGGCCCAGATGTCATTGCGGATGAACAGGGTGACCGCCACATTGGCCCGCAGCCCGCGTGGCAGCGGCGTATGGGTGGTGGCGAGTTGTGTCATCACCGCGTCCGCGGAGTCGGGCACGCAGAAGACCACGGGGAATTCCGCGATGTTGGCCGGCGGCTCCTGCCAGTAGCCGATGGCTTTGAACGAGCGCAAATACCATGGCAGGGGCCAATAACCGCTGCCAATCACGGCCATGGGTTCAACGGTTTGCCCCGGTGCTTTTTTGGCGAGTTGTTGCAACCACGGCTCGACGGACTCGATGTCGCGGCGGGTGGGCACGTATGCGAACGGATTGCGGGCGTCGGAGGCGAGACGCCCGATGGCATATCGGGTTTGCCGGAACTGCGACACCAGGGCAACCCCGACCAGCACTAACAACACAGCGTGGCACAACCGCCGGCCGCCCGCCAGGCCAGCCACGCTAAAGCCCGCCAGCAAACACACGTGCGCCCATGGCAGGACCATGAGCCAGGGGGTTTTGTAGGCAATCAGGCCGTAGATGATGAAGTGTCCCACCGCCGCGTAGGCAAGGAAGCGGATGACGAGCCGCAGGTTGCGGTCCATCGCGTCGCGCCAGAAGCTGGCGGCGAATGCCAGCAGCGCGAGCACGGCCACCGGCGTTCCATACCACCAGATGCCGCCGGACTTGTGCGGGATGGTTAGAAAATCCAGGTAATAGAAGAACGGCTTGTCATGGCCCGCGCCGGTCTTATAGACAAAGAACGTGCGAACGGCGTCCACCACGCCATGGGGGTTGCGCAGTCCGTCGCTATAGAAATACCCGGCGGTGAGGACGGCGGTGAGTATTGATAGGAACACATGCACGCGCCAGTTCCGCCACGCGGCGAGCAGCGCGGCGCGGGTAAACCAGGCGCGGTTGCCCAGCGCCACCAGCCCGCCCGCGCCTAACCAGGCGATCATGCTGATGACAAAACTCTCCTTGGTGGCAAACATCAAACCGATGAACACACCCGGAATCCCCCATTTGGGTTTGGTTAGAACGGCCATCAAGGTGAGCATCCCGAACAGCCCGACCATCGACTCATGAATAAACATCCGGCTATAGTAAACCAACAGCGGTGAAGTGGCCAGCAGGGCCGCGGCCAGCAGCATCGGCGCATCGCCCCAGCGCCGCCGCCAACCTAACGGGAGCAGCACCAGCAGCAATCCCGCCGTCGCCGGCAACAGCCGCAGGGTGCCCTTGGTCATTTCCTGCCAAGTGGTTTCGCCGCGCGCGCGGCACAGCGGAATGGCCAGGCTGCTGAGCAGCGGCCCATGGAAATGCTGCGGGTCGAACTGGCTGTTGCCCGATTCCATGCGGCGCGCGGTGATGCGCGCACCGGTGGCCTCATCACAGTGGAACGGGCGCGATGACAATTGATCCAAGCGCAGGAACGCTCCGATGGCGATCACGCTAGCCCAACACACGATGATGAGGATTCTCCTTGCCATGCAACTAGCGATACGCTGAAAGAAGCGCCGTCCTTGCACCGTATATTTGTCAGATCACGCCCGCCATGCCGCAACCGCCAGCCACAATTCTGTTAGTCACGCCGGTTTGGAACGACTCGGCGCGGCTCGCCGGCTTCGGTCCGGAACTGGCGCGGGTGCTTGCGGCCTCGGCGCTGCCAATTCGCTGGATCATCGCCGATGATGGCTCGGAAAAGAGCGACTGTGCCCGCCTGGCCACTTTGTTAGAGAAATTTGCCGGCGTTTTCCCTCGTGTGACGTTGCATTTCGCGGCGGCGCACTACGGCAAGGGCTCGGTGATTCGGGAGGCTTGGGCGCTCGACCCGCAGGTCGAGTGGCTCGCCTTTGTCGATGCTGACGGCGCGGTGTCGGCGGCGGAAACCGTGGCGCTCATCGAGGCGGCCATCGCGGCGAATTGCTCGGTGATGGGCATCCGCAAGCGCACGCCCGAGACCCATATCACCGAGAGTTTCTATCGGGGAGTGATGCACCGGGTGTTTCTGAAGGTGGCGGATCACATGTTAGGTCTGCGCAGCGAAGACCTGCAATGCGGTGCCAAGGTGTTGCGCGCGGCGGACTATCGCCGGATCGCCCCGGAGTTGCGCGAGGGCGGCCTCGCCTTCGACTCCGAACTGCTCTGCGCGCTGCATCACAGCGGCGCCGCATGGCAGGAGCGCCCGGTCAACTGGACGCAAAAGCACGGCGGCAAGGTCCATCCGGTGCGCGACGCCTGGGGCATGCTCAGGGCGCTCTATCGGGTGCGGAGACGCTTTCGCGGACGCTGAAGCCGGAAGCCGATATTGAGGCAGCCTTGGCCAACGATGAAGAACGGCTGATCCTACACTAAGCTCGCTGATTTCCAATGATCGCCTTCACGCACCAGGGGTGCGGAAACGGGTGATGGCGGCGTGGCTGCCGTGTCTCGCGGCAGGCCGTGATGGCGGCGTCTCGCCGCCAGTCGCCGCGGCCGCCTTGCCGGGTTGCCAAGACCGGCTAGCCTCGATCCATCAGCTACCCCATGCGGTGTGCCCTCGTGGAAGCGAGTGCGGTGGCCCGGCCGACACCCAATCTAACGCGGTGATGTCGCTGCCTAATCTGACGATGGTGGCGCTCATCCTCCGGAATGGAGTCAGCCCAGCGAACGAATCATGTATTCTTGGAATGGATCTCAAGTAGGAGGTTGTCAATCTGACGAGGGCACAGCGTGATGTTGAATTCTTCCTTGATGTGGTCGCGGAGACGGATGCATTTATAGGTGAATTTTCGATACTCGTTATCAAAGTCGTTGTCGCCTCTTTCTGCTCGCCCAACGATGCCTGACAACCTGCGCATTGCTGCAACTGCCCGCGTGTCGTAGATGTAGAAAAGGTTAGGCTTGTGAAAGTGAAGATACTTCGATGCTAATGATCGCTTTTCCAGTCCGCTGATCTCGCTGAAAAGTCTTGTGACATTGATGTGAGCATCCAGAATTGCTGGTATTGAAATTGCGGATGGACTTCGATAAGCTGAAGCATTTCTAATCCAATTATCAATCTTCGATTTGGATACTTTCGGGCCTACATTCTCCAGATAAAAATCACCATCTCCATCTTCCCTATTTTTGCGCCGCTCAATCGCCGCTGCATACGCCCTTCCAATTAGCCAGATTTTGGCGATGACGACAGAAGCTTCGTCGTGACTCGGATGTTTTCGACAAAGATCGTACAAGACTTTGTTTCCAAAACCCCATGCATTGGTTTTGCAGGAGTTTTGAATTGATTTTAGCGTTAGAATAGTCATGCGCGTCTATTGGTATTTTCATGGCAAGATCCTCTACTTCGTTTCTTCGTCTTCGGGTGTCACATCGTAGACGTGCACGTAGAGAACGCCATCATGCCGTCCTTCTTCGCATCGCGACGGAAGCTGTCCTCCCACTGTCTGAACGGGTTCTTTGGCATACTCTTTTGTTTCAGGCCTACATTGTTATTGAGTTACTGGTCGTTGAACATTGCCCGAATCCGCCCCGGAAGGGCAGACTTTGACCACAACCACATGGTTCGTTGGTAGGAAATTTCTTGCGGGGTGAAGACCGTTGAAAGAGCCGGTGGGGGGGCTTTGCCCGCCTCAAGAGGTGGCTTAAACAGCTCAAAAAGCGCAACACTGGAACCTTCCTAGGCGTGGGTCCGGCGGGATCATGCAGGAAAATGGGGGATTTCGTCAGAATCATGGGGAAACTCCTCAAACGCGAGTATCGCTATCCTGTCTGCTTTGCCAAGGAATTTCGTTGGTGGGAAATCTTTGGGCAGCGGCTTTTGTGGGGGACGCCTCCGGGGTCAGGTAGGAGAGCGAGGATGCGGCCATCATCAAGCGGGGCGTCCGGCTGCTTACTATGCCGAACGATAAATGAGTCTCCTTCCATGGAGAAACAAATCCAAGCAACGGCACCGGTTGTTGAACCCAGGCGTCTTAGCAGATATCCTGCTGGCTCGGCTCTTCCCCGTGGCGCGTTCGTTCCCGCCTCGCGGGACGGGCGGGGGTGGCTCGCTTCGTCTTGCGCCCCGGCACTTCCTGCGCCACGCGCTGTGACCAGCGCGCCTACGGTGATCGGCAGAGAATGCGCCGCAACCACACCCGCCCCGAATGGCCTGATCACCCGCCCGAAGCGAGTCTTGGTTGACCCGGTAATCTACGCACACGTTCACGCCAACGGTATGGTCGGAACTTGGAACGTGGCGACTTCCCTGCCTGAATGCGTGGATGGGGTTTCACCGACGCCACCGGCATCCTGGCCGTGCCGTGCAGGACACCGATGCCCGAGTTTTCCGCTTCCGCTTCTCCCGCGCCCGCTGGCCGTTGCCGTAGCATGCCCCGGTCTCCGAGCTGTCCACCCCTGCTGAACCGCCTGCGGCCAAGACCGAAAGCGAAATCAAGAACTTCACCGGTCGGCGGGCCGAATTGCGACGATTCTAACCTCACGGGCGGCGTGATCCACCCACCAAACGACAGCGTGAGGGCCGAGGATGGCGACATGCCAGTCACGGTCATCCGTTCCACGGGTCGTGAAGTCGCCCTCCCTTGAAATGTCTGTGCCGAGGGCTTCGAGCCAGAAGATCAAACGCCGCCGCACGGATGCCTTCAGGGTTCCGAGGTAGTCGAGGCACGGCTGCCTGAGCCAGATTTGGTAGGGATATGGCACGCTCAGGGTTTTCCGCCGAGTTGACGTTTGGCCTCATCCAGTGAAACCCAGCCCTGATCTTCGGACGTATCCTGTTTTGCGGTGGCTTCGTCCCATTCCCCGCTCTGTTGCATGCGGATGAAGGCGAGGAATGCCGCGAGTTCCCGTTGCTCCTCGGGTCGGAGGGCGGCGCTTTCCTTCTTTAGTTCTGCCAAGGACATGTGGACAAGATGGCATGAATCGGCGGTCTTGCCAAGCCGAGATTTCACCGATGCAAGCTCCGGCGACTGCGCGGGCAAGACGGAAAAACAAGGACCGAAAACAATATCCGAAGCTGGACCGGCGCCATTTGCGGGAGAGTCTGCATCCCTACGTGCTGGCACAGCGATTATCGCTGTCAGTCGGCCATTGAGGAGGACCAGGCATTGCGCGAGATCACCCAGGAAATCGTGCTGGCCGCTTTACGCCGCAGGGGAATCCTCGAATCTGCGGGATTTCACGGTGGCACCTGCTTGCGCATTTTTCCCGCCCTCAACCGGTTTTCGGAGGATTTGGACCACGGATCAAAGGATTACACGGATTTAACGGATGAAGAAATGGGAATGGGGTGTGTGCGGGACTTGGGGAATGATGAAGAGGGATGACCACAAAGACGCAAAGAATTTAAGGGTGGAAGCGAGAGTGGGTCGCTGCGCACTCATCCTCTCAAACCTTTGCGCTCTTTGCGTCTTTGCGGTCATCTATCTTGGTATTCATTCAATCCGTGCAATCCTCTTCATCCGTGGACATCTTCGTCCCGCCGTTTCCATCCAAGCCCGAAACCGGAGGACTGACTTTCCCTAAAGCGGTGTCACTCTCACATCCCAGAGGTAAGGTGTTCTGAGACCGGGCCATGGGCGGGCATAGGGCTGCGCTCTTACGATTGCTGGAGCGCCCGGCAATGGCGGGAGAAAATCACCGCGCTCGATTGGAATCAAGCGCTGGAGGATGTCGATCAGGATGTAGTCGTAAGTTCAAGATATAGCTTCCTGAATTCCGGAATGGGAAGGTGTGACTCAGCGAGGATTTCTGATAATGCAAGTTCCGCACGGACCAGTGCCGGATCGGCAGCGCCGGAAATCATGCGGTGCTCCGCCGCCGCGCGGTAAACAAGTGGTCGCAGACTCTTGGGATTGGCGCTATAGGCGGCCATGGCATGAATGCGTGCTTCAGGCAATGAGCATGATCTCAGCGCCCATTCCGCCGATCCACACCGGGTTTCAAAAATCCTCGTCAGTTCTTTCCTCGCCAGATGGTCAGGGTCGTAGTGAATTTCTCCCTTATCATCGAACCAGAGTTCGTGCTCGGGCAGGGCGGGAACGGGGCCGAAGGCGGATATCTCTTCGCAGGCGACGAGATCATCAAACTCCGCACGGGTGGACACTTCAGGACGAATCACCTCCAGCTCTCCGAGTGTGTATGGAGGAAACAGAACCGTGTCCGAATCACGGACGGCAAAGATAGCAGAGAGCAGGCGCGGCATGGCGGGCTGGCTGACCGGAACTTCCTTGCAGCCGATGATGTCGAGTTGTTCTAGTATCTTGTAACCTTCAATATTTCGCATTGTAATCGCCATTCTCAGCCGCTAATTTGGAGGCATGGCACCCCGATATCGCATCACACTGACAAAAGAAGAGC
>Ga0209697_10006192_pt1 | contig 14579 bp, 15 predicted proteins | sample AliMusrvi5mmetaG_FD_184115 | JGI IMG/M metagenome (GOLD analysis project Ga0209697, IMG submission 184115) | Freshwater lake bacterial and archeal communities from Alinen Mustajarvi, Finland, to study Microbial Dark Matter (Phase II) - Alinen... | ecosystem: Environmental > Aquatic > Freshwater...
GTCCGCAACATTGACGGCATTCCCGTTGTTTGCGACTCTCAAATCTACCTCGACCTTTTGCAGGTCGGCTTGCGCGGCCCTGACCAGGCGAAGGCTCTCCGTGAGTGGAAAGGCTTCTGCAGAGATCTATCTCGACCTGTTAACAGACCGTCCCCTCAAGGACTCGCCGGACACCGCCATGGTCGATGATGTGCCGGTCAGTGCCGTCTATGGCCTTCAACGGGCGCTTGAGGTTTTCTGGGAAGTCGATATTGCTGGTCGCGACCTCTATGGCGCCACGGTCACTGAACGCGTGAAAGTGTGCGAAGTCGGGCCGTTCGCGTGTCTCAAACTCCTGGCCTACGGCAGCCGCCATATGAGTAAGGACGTTTTCGATTTCGTCCGCGTAATCCACGACTACGACCGTGGCGGACCGTCCGAGGCAGCACGTTTGATCCACGCCGAACGAGGCCGTAACCTCTCCTATGACATTGCCATCGAGGTGCTGGCGGGCCATTTCGGCGGCCAGCAATCGAAGGGACCGGCCCAGTACGCTGACTTCTGCGTGGGGGGCGTCCAGCCGCAGACAGAAGACGGCCGCTTTATTCAATCGCAACGCATTAATGAAGCCGTGGACGTGGCGCAACTGCTTTTCAGCCAGATCGGCAAGTGAGGCGGCCGTGGCGCAGGGTAGATTGCCGGCCGAAGAAGGGCGCTGAGGACATTGGTCATGACGATTCTCCCTCGTTGATATCCCTGAACGCGCATTGAATGTGCGGTAAGTGCCGCCCGAGGCGGGGCACGACGGGTCCCGGGCAAAAGACTGCTGCTATAGAAGGGCGCACGGTCGAGTGCCGAGTCGAGTGCCGCGACGCGGCCGGCCTGGTAGTCGTCTCGCACCTACACCCCGATGCCTTCAAACAACACGGTCGACAGGTAACGTTCACCCGCATCAGGCAGGATGACGACGATCGTCTTGCCTGCGAACTCATCCTGGTGCGCGAGCCGGGCCGCCACCGCTCCCGCGGCGCCGCAGGAGATGCCGACCAGAATCCCTTCCTCCTTAGCCAGGCGGCGCGCGAAGGCCACGGACTCGGCACTGTCGACCTGTTCCACGCGGTCAACGATCGACAGGTCCAGCGTGTCAGGAATGAAGCCGGCGCCGATACCCTGGATCTTGTGCGGACCGGGTTTGATCTCCAGCCCGGCGCGTTTTTGGGTGATGACCGGGCTTTCCTTGGGTTCCACGGCCACGGAGACGATCTTCTTGCCGCGGGCATTCTTTATGTAGCGCGAAATGCCGGTGATCGTGCCGCCGGTGCCGACGCCTGACACGAGGACGTCGATGCCGCCATCGGTATCGTTCCAGATCTCGGGACCGGTTGTCTTCTCGTGGATTGCCGGGTTGGCCGGGTTCTTGAATTGCTGCGGCAGGAAATAGCGTTTCGGGTCTGACGCGGCCAGCTCCTCGGCCCGCCTAATCGCACCCTTCATGCCTTCGGCACCAGGAGTAAGGATCAGGTTGGCCCCGAACGCGGCCAGTACGCGGCGGCGCTCGATGCTCATCGTCTCGGGCATGGTCAGCGTCAACTTGTACCCGCGTGCCGCCGCCACATAGGCCAGCGCGATGCCCGTATTGCCGCTGGTGGGCTCCACGATTTCGACGCCGGGCTTCAGCACGCCGCGCTTTTCGGCATCCCAGACCATGGCGGCGCCGATGCGGCATTTGACCGAGTAGGCTGGGTTGCGGCCTTCGATCTTGGCCAGCACGGTCGCCTTGGCGCCTTCTACGATGCGGTTCAGTTTGACCAGCGGGGTGTTGCCGATCGAGTCCGGGTTGTTTGCGTATATTTTGCTCATGCGGTTTCTTCTTATTGCCTGCTGTTGGTCGCAACAGATTCGGGTGTTCTAATTCGCAGTCTTCCCCTCCAGCGCCGACCGGAGGTCGATAATCAGATCTTCGGCGTCTTCCAGGCCCACGGATAGTCGCACGAGGCCGTCGGTGATGCCGCGTGCCAGACGTTCCGATTCCGGCATGGCGGCGTGCGACATGGCGGCCGGGTATGAGAGAATGCTTTCCACGCCTCCCAGGCTGACGGCCACGAGCGGAAGTTTGGCGCGCTTGAGGAACGCCACCGCGGCAGGGCCATCGGCCAACTCGAACGACAGGACAGCGCCGGCGCCGCTCGCCTGGCGCGCGTGAACGTCACGGCCGGGGTGTTGATCCAGGCCGGGATAGTAGACGCGCCGGATTTCGGGGCGCGTCAGCAGCCAGCGGGCAATCTGATCGGCGGTGCGCTGCTGGGCGTCGATGCGCACGGCCAGAGTCTTGATACCGCGTAGGACCAGCCAGGAATCCTGAGGACCAAGGATGGCGCCGAAGCTGTTCTGAATCGAGCGCAGCCGCCGGCCCAGGGCGTCCTCGCGGACCACGGCGGCACCGGCGATCAAGTCACTGTGGCCGCCGAGAAACTTGGTGGCGCTGTGGACGACAATGTCGAAGCCCAGTTCCAAGGGGCGTTGCAGATAGGGCGTCATGAAGGTGTTGTCGGCGATCGCCACGAGGCTATGTTCGCGGGCGATCGCGGCCATGGCGCGCAGGTCGGTGATCTGAAGCAGGGGGTTGGCCGGGGTCTCCACGAACAGGCCGCGGGTCTCGGGCCGGATGGCGCGGCGGACCAGGTCGGGGGCGGCGGTGTCGACAAACGTCACGTCGAGTTTCCAGCGGTGAAAGACGGTCGTGAGAATGCGGTACGTGCCGCCGTAAATGTCGCGACCGACCACAAGATGGTCCCCGGGCTGGAAGAGGAGCAACGCCGATGAAGTGGCCGCCATTCCCGACGCGAACGCCAGGCCGCGAGCGCCCCCCTCCAACTGGGCCAGGGTTTGCTCCAGAGCCTCACGGGTCGGATTGTCGCTTCGGCCATAATCGTAGGGGCCCAGATGCTCCGGATCCTGCTGGTGATAGGTTGAGACCTGGTAAATCGGAATGCTGGAGGCCCCGGTGTGCGGATCGCGGTCCTGTCCCGAATGAATCAACCGGGTCCGGTCGTTCATAGCACCGCCCCCAGGTCGCGGATCAGGTCGCCAAAGTCTTCGATGCCCACCGACAGGCGCAGCAGCCGGTCATTGATGCCGAGACGCTCGCGCGTGGCGGGGTCCATATCCGCGTGGGTTTGAACGGCGGGATACGTGATCAACGATTCGACCCCGCCCAGGCTTTCGGCGAAGAGGAAGACTTTCACGCCGGCCAGAATTCCGGGCACGCGGGCGGGGTCATCGACCTCAAATGCAATCATGCCACCGGGCCCGCTCCCCTCGCGCGTGAGGAGATCACGGCCGGGATGGTCTGGGAGACCCGGATAGTAGACGCGACGGACCCGGGGGTGGACGGCCAGTCGTTCGGCGATGCGGCCGGCGTTTTCCTGCTGACGGGCAATGCGGAGCGGCAGCGTCTTCAGTCCCCGGAGGGTCAGCCAGGAATCCTGGGGACCCAACACGGCGCCGACGGCGTTCTGGAAAAAGGCAATGCGTTCGGAAAGCTCCCGCGTCCGTGTTACCACGGCCCCGGCGACGACGTCGTTATGGCCGGCAAGGTACTTGGTTGCGCTGTAGACGACCAGGTCGGCTCCCTGGGCCAGGGGGCGTTGCAGAACCGGCGTCAGGAAGGTGTTGTCGACGATCATGAGCAAGTCGCGGGCACGGGCCAGCACGGCGATGGCTCGGATGTCGGCGACACGCACGAGCGGGTTGGTTGGCGATTCGACGAAGATTCCCGCCACGCGCGGATCGGCGATGGCCAACCGCACTGCGCTGAGGCGCGACGTGTCGACGTAAATGGCCTCGACCCCGAAGGGCCGGAGGGTCTTCTCGAAGAGTCGGAAGGTGCCGCCATAGAGATCCTCGGTGACGACAATCCGGTCCCCGGATTTGAAGAGCCGCATCACACAATCGATCGCGGCCAAGCCTGAGGCAAAGGCAAAGCCACGGTGCCCTCCGTCCGCTGCCGCAAGAGTCTCTTCCAAGGCCAGGCGGGTCGGATTGGAGGAACGGGAATAATCGAATCCGGTGCTTTGGCCGAGTGCTGGATGACCGAACGAGGCCGTCTGATAGATCGGGACGGAAATGGACCCCGTGGCCGGGTCGCGACGGTTTCCCGCCTGCGCCAGCAAGGTTGTCAATTCGATCGACATTGCGTCCTCACATATCCACTCGTATCCGATTGCTAGGAAGAATACTCTATTTCTCTAGTGGATCAATAGGAAAAGTACTAAAAGTACCCTCAAGAATGACTTCGTTAAAGATGGTTGCTATTCCAGGGCAGATAAGGCGTGGATTATTTCTTTACTCCAGTAGATTTGTAGAGTAATGTATTATTTATGAATCGACATAGCTCGATGCGGGCCGTGTCGGTCAAAGGGCGGAAAGGGGATCCGAATTGAAGGTTTCCACCAAAGGGCGGTATGGGTTGAGGGTGCTACTCGATGTGGCCATGAATCAGGCCCGAGGGCCGGTGATTCTGCGTGACATTGCCAAGCGGCAGGCGATATCGGAGAAGTACTTGTGGCAGGTTATCAACCCGCTTAAGGGGGGTGGCTTGGTCAATTCGGTTCGCGGGGCCAAGGGCGGCTACACGCTGGCCAAGGAACCGTCGGCGATTTCCGTGTTGGACGTGGTATCCATTCTGGAGGGGCCTGTCAATGTGGTCGAGTGCGTGGACACACCGGACGCCTGCGATCGGAGTTCTTCCTGCGCAACGCGCGGGGCTTGGAGCGAGATAGAGACCCGACTGCGTGAAGTCATGGCGAAGATCACGTTGGGGGAATTGATCCAACGTCAGAAGGATTTTGAACTCGGCGGGTCTGTGAATTACGTCATTTGAGCGACCACGGATGAAGATAAAAGAAGTGGTTGTGCGATCCGAACATGGGCTGCACCTGCGTGTGGCTGGACAAATCGTGAAGGTGGCCGCCGAACACGACTGCCGCGTTAAACTCTCATGTGACGGTTGCCGCCATGCCGATGCCTGCTCGGTCATGCAACTCCTCATGCTCGGTGCAGGTCGCGGGGCGCACGTCAGTGTGCAGGCGGACGGTCCTGACGAGGAAGCCGTCGTGAAACTACTCGCCGACCTGTTTCAGGACGGCGCAGGGATTTGATCACGGGTTGAGTCAAAGGTCGAGAACTCGCTGTGCATCCTGGCCAGCGGTTACCTGATTGCCGGGTCAGGCTTCAACTCCAAGGTGGCCGCCGCCGGAGGGGCACAGACCCCGGAAGCTATCCGGTTCATGTGGTGGCTGGCCTTCATGCCTCCCATCTTGTTCAGCCTCATCTCCCTGGCCATCGCCTGCTACTTCCCGATCACCCGCAAAATGATGAATGAGGTGCGGGAGAAACTGAGTGCCAGACTCGCGGTTCTTTCTGAACCCTGAAGCGCCAATGGGTTTGTCCGGCGTCAATTTCCCCGCGAGATGACGCATGACGGATGCCGCCGTCAGTCAACCAGTGTTTATTTCGCCAACGGCTTGCGCACCCTGACGTGGGGGAGGCCGATCTCGATGAAGCGGTCCCCGAACGCTGTGTAGCCCAGTTGCGTGTAGAAAGACAGGGCCGTTTCCCTGGCGTGCGCGGCCATTTCGTCACACCCGAGTTCCGCCGCCAGCCGTTCCGCGTACGAGACGAGCGCCGCGCCGATTCCCTGACGCTGGCAATCGGCGGCCACGGCGACCTGCCGCATCCGCATGGTGCCGCCGGATTCCCGGGTCAGGACCAGGCAGGCAACGAGTCGCCCGCCGCGGTAACAGGCTAGATGACGATCCGTGCTTTCGGCCTGGAGTTGTTCCTTGGAGAAGCAAAGTCCGAGCGGCTTGCGCAGGATTTCGTCACGGAGCGCGACCGTCACCCGGTACTCCGGCGAGCCGTGCTTGATCTCCGCGCAGCGCATGCGGTTGAGTGATTCGGGACGTGTGGCTTCCTCAAGCGCGGCGAGATAGCGGAAGGCGTGCTCGTCGGTCTGGCCGCACATCTCGAGCGATGGCGTTAAGCGGACGCAGATCTCGGGCCGGGTGGCCTGGCCGTATAGTTTGCAGCGACCATCCGCCGTCAACTGGACGCACCGCGTGCCTGCCGATTTTCCGTTCGGCATGCCAGGGATGGGCGAGGAAATCGAGATCGTGACACAACAGGCGGCGCACCCGACGCGACAGTTCATGTCTTCACTGCTTTCACAACCTGGTATCCACGGCGGTGCAGGATCTCGACCTCGCCGAAGAGCTCCTTCATGTAGCCGACGTGGTGCGAGACATTCTTGGCTACGACATAGGCGCGGCCGCCGGGTAGCAGGGATTCGTAGGCGGTGCGGATGAAGACATCGGTGATCCGGTCGTGGGAATAGTAGGGGGGATTGCCGACAAACAGCGTAAAACGAGGGGGAGGCGGCAGGCCCTGGTCGCTCAAGACAACCGAGTAGTTGGCGATGCCGTTCGCGCGACAGTTTTCCTCGGTGATGGCGATGGCGCGGGAGTGAGAATCTACGAAACAGACGCTGGCCGTGGGCTGATTCTTGACGAGGGAAATGCCGATGCTGCCGCAGCCGCAGCCCATGTCCAGAATCGAGTCGCCCGGGCGGGTCTCGGCCACTTCCGCCAGGGCCTGGGCGCCCGGATCTACGCGCCGGTGGGCGAACACGCCGGGAATTGTCGCGAGGGTGACGGGAAGCCCATTCGGGACGGTCATCGTGAACTCCGCCCTGAAGCTCTTGAGTTCGGTCAGGTCGGTCTTTCTTTTGCCGACGAGCAGCGTGGAGTCTTCGCGTCGGCTGCGGATGGAGCATTTTCCGCACTTGTTCGGCAACCCAGGGCGCCTTCTCTTCGGCTGTCACGTAGCATTGCCCGCCGGTCTTCAAGGCCAGGTGACACTGCTGCAGCAGATCCTGGATCAACTCGTCGGAGAGCGTGCCTTTCGAAATCTGCAGGCAGACGACATCGTAGTGGTTGCGTTCGGTGATCGTGGGCTCGCACTGCGAGGTCACGGCAGTTGTGCGGGTGCGCACGAGGTTGCGTTCCACGGCATGATGGTGGAAGACGTCCTGTGACGACACGACCACCTGGAGCCCCGCATGCAGGTGGGCTGCCATCATCCCGAGCGCCCCGGTTCGGTTCCCGAGAATGAGCAGTCGTTCCGGCCGCGCGAACAGGGCGATCGCCTCGGTGAGATGCGCCTCGGTGAGGCTCAGCCCGGAGCGTGACACGACTTCGCAGCGGCCATCGCAGAACGCTTCGGAGACGAACTCGGAACTGCTGGTGACATCGGTGATCCAGAATGTCGCGGTGGTGGGTTCAGGCATGGGTCGGTAGCGTCCTTGGGCTTGGGCGTCGATTCCTTTCGGCGCCAAGCTATAGTCATCCGGTGCGGAGGACACAAGCTGAAAGCGGTTTTAACGCCGGGCTGGGGTGCGTCTCCGAGTCGTGGCGTTTTGCCATTGAGCGAGCGAAGCATGGTGGGGTCGACGTCCCCGGTCGCCTGGGAGCCCAGAGGCGGATGAGGACATCCGCCCCACAATGTGCTTCGCTCCTTTCCAAATCAAGCCCTCACGCGCGACGCTCAATGTGGGGTCGACGTCCTCGTCGACCTTTGGGCGGCAGCTGTCAGGACCTCTCGACCATTCCCGACCCGGGCGACCGGCGCTCTGAATCAACGCAGCACGTTCAGGACTGACGGAAATGCCGCACGCGTGTATCTTCATTCCGGCAAAGGCCCGGGGAGATTGGTTTGATGATAAAAGACATGCTTCGTCCCGACGGCATTACGGTCGCCAGCTACTACTTCGGGAACTACCATCCCGGCGACGCTCGCAACACCCGCGAAAAAGGCGCCGGCTGGTCCGAGTGGGAGTTGGTGAAAGCCGCGCGCCCGCGCTTTCCCGGCCACGCTCAGCCGAAAGCGCCGCTCTGGGGATATCCGTTCATGAATACCCTTGGCAACAACACGCTGGAGAATTTTCGCCGAGCCTTGGATATCACCCGCCAACGGCTGCTGGCGCGGCCGGCAGCTTCGCGAATCTTCAACATCAACTGCTGGAACGAGTGGACCGAGGGGAGCTATCTGGAGTCCGACACCGTTCATGGACTGAAGTATCTTGAGGCGATTGCCGCCGTATTCCCGCCTGCAGGTTCGGTGGGTTGCCCGTGACGTGACGGTGCCAATATAACTGATAAAATACGAATAGTTATCATTGATATTGCGATTTATTAATCATATATTATCAGTAATGAACGAAGGCACTCCATACCTGCTGTGGACGGTTGACGAGATCGGGCGCGACTTGGCGCGGAAAGCGAAGCAGTTGCGGTTGGTCCGGAGTTGGAAACAGTCGACTTTGGCGGAGCGGTCCGGCGTCACGCTGGCCTCATTGCGGCGTTTCGAACGCACGGGTCAGGTATCGCTCGCGAATCTGCTCCGCTTGTCATTGGCCTTGGGTCGCTTGGGGGACTTTGAATCGATTCTGCGCCAACCTGAAGCGGCCAGTTTGCGGGAACTCGAAGCCGCCGCGACGGGCCCGACGCGCAAGCGGGGCCGGGCATGAAGAAGCTTGAGGTTCGTCTGACCCATGCCCCGGGGCAGGAGCGAGTGGTGGGGCAACTCGCCGAGGCCGAGCATCGCGTGTACTTTGAGTATGACCCGGTCTTCTTGCAGTCCCCGACTTGGCTTTCTCCCTTCAAGCTCCCGCCCGAACCCGGGTTGCACGAGCACCGGGACTTGGCGTTCGGGCCGTTGTTCGGGCTCTTTGACGATTCCCTGCCGGATGGCTGGGGGTTGTTGCTTATGGATCGTTGTCTGAAGCGCCGGGGCGTTGCGCTCGAAACGGTCTCGCCTCTCGATCGGTTGGCCTACCTGGGGACTCGGACCATGGGAGCCCTAACCTACCATCCGCCCGCGCTGCTGGAAGACCGAGACCGTGAACTCATGGATCTTCAGGTCATGTCCAGGGAGGCGCACCGTGTACTGCAGGGCACGAGCGGCGACGTGCTGCCGCAACTTCTGCGGGCGGGCGGCAGTCCCGGCGGCGCTCGCCCGAAAGTTCTGGTCGGCATCCGCGGCATGACGATGATTTCGGGGGAAGACGACTTGCCGGAAGGTTACACCCATTGGCTGGTGAAGTTCCACACCGCCCAGGCCGCTCGTGATGACGGTTGTATCGAGTATGCTTATGCGGCCATGGCCCGGGCCGCCGGTCTCCGGGTGCCGGCGACGCGCCTGCTGGAAACGTCCGGTGGCGATCGGTTTTTCGGCGTGGAGCGGTTCGACAGGCAGGCCAACCGCCGCATCCACGTTCACACCTTGGGCAACTTGATCCATGCCAACTTCCGCATTCCGGGGTGTGACTACGCCACGCTTCTCAAGGTTGCGCGTGTCTTGACGAAGAACCATGCCGACGTGGCGGCGGCGTTCCGGTTGATGGTGTTCAACCTGCTGGCGCACAACCGTGACGACCATGTGAAGAATGTTGCGTTCATGCTCAACTCCGAAGAGGAGTGGCAGTTGGCGCCCGCCTATGACCTGACCTTTGCCCGCGGGCCCGGCGGCGAACACACCATGACCGTGGATGGGGAAGGCAGGGCTCCAGGCTATTCGCACATAAGGAAACTAGCCGCCGCCGCCGATCTGTCCGGCCGTGAAGTGGCTGCCGTCGTTGAAGCGGTCTCCGAAGCCGTGGCTGGCTGGCCGCGCTTCGCCCGCGTCGCCGGGGTATCCAAGGAATCCACCCGGACGATCAATGCCGAGATTCGCCAGTGCCTGAAACGGCTGGGTCCCTGAAGCAACCTGCATTTTCCCGCTGCTCAGGCGTTGTCTTCCGGGTTCCGCGCGAGGGGAGGGGGAACGCCCTGGCGTGGCCATGCCGCCGCTGCCCTGTCGGCGTCGGCGAGATGGAATTTGTGGATGATGCGGTGCATTACCGGGGCCAGCACGACGCCCATGACGGATATGAACATCAAGCCGCTGAACGAATCTCAGACCAGCATGATGGGGCAGCGTCAATCAGATTTGCCCGTTCACGGTTCCCCCAGGGCGCATCTCTGAATCGTGGCATTTTGCCATTGGGCGAGCGAAGCTCGATGTGGGGTCGACGTCCCCGTCGACCTCTGGGCAGGCACCCGTCAAAGCCTCTTCCCTATCGCCCGCACTCGCGCAGGCGGATGGGGACATCCGCCCCACATCGGGAAACGCCGCGCATGGGCCTTGGGTGAGACTTCACCAGAATTCATCTGTGCGTCCCCTTGGAAATGAGCCCATCGTAAGGCTTTTCATCCCTACGGCCCTCTGGCATGATGCGGCGCATGCGGTTGTCGATCGTTGTTCCTGCCCACAATGAAGAGGCGCGTATCGGGCGTATGCTGGACGCCTATCTTCCGTATTTCTCCCAACGCTACGGCCGGGACGTTGAACTCATCGTGGTTGTCAACGGCACCACGGACCACACCGAGCAGGTAGTCGCCGGCTATCAGGCCCGTTTCCCAATGCTTCGCCTCGTGGTGGAGCCTGCGAAGGTCGGCAAGGGTGGCGCGTTGATTCTCGGGTTCAAGGCTGCCGCTGGCGACTGGGTCGGCTTTGTCGATGCTGACGGCGCGACGCCGCCCGAGGCGTTCGACGATCTTGTAACGCATATTGGCGATGCGGGCGCGATCATCGCGTCGCGTTGGTGCCGGGGCGCGCAAGTCAGCCCCCGTCAGCCGCTGGCGCGTCGGATCGCCTCACGGTGCTTCAACTGGTTAACGCGTGTGCTGTTCGACCTTCGGATCACCGACACCCAGTGCGGCGCCAAACTGATGCGGCGCGATGTGCTCTTGGATGTCCTGCCGCGATTGGGCATTACCCGCTGGGCGTTTGACGTGGATCTGTTATTCCAGTTCCGGCGCGCGGGTTACCGGGTGACGGAGGTGCCGACCGTCTGGCACGACGTGGCGGGGTCGAAGCTTGCCGTGGGCCGGGCGTCGTTCGAGATGCTGCTGGCGTTGGTGCGCTTGCGGCTCATCTACTCGCCCTTCCACTGCTTGGTGCGGGCATACGAACAGACGCTCGGGCGATGGCTGAATCCCGTGCTGATGGGGGGCGACCAGCTTGTCGCTCACAGCCTAATAATGCTTGGGGGCTCTCAGATCGGCGCCGTTTTCACGCTGGCCTTTCAGTTGGTGATGGTGCGATTACTGAGTGGCGTCGAATACGGGGTGATGGCCGCCATGCTGGGGATCCTCTTGACGCTGGGCGTTCCGATCGGAGCCTTGGGCACCACGGTCATGCACTACACCGCCCGTTATGTGGGCGAGGGGCGCCGCGACAAGGTCAAGGGCTTGGTCCGTCAGTTGGCCATCGACTTGCTCGTGCCGTCCGCCCTCTTGCTGCTCGGCGTCGTGCTGTGCGGCGACCGGCTGCGTGCGTTCTTCCACGTGGAGTCAACGGTGCCGTTAATGTTGGCCGGGCTGGCGCTGGCGCTGAGTTTTTACGGCGCGGTGGTGTCAAGTGTGCTCATGGGGTTGCAGGCGTTTGTCTGCGCGACGTTGCTGGGAAGTCTCTGGGCGGTGGTGCGGCTGGTGTTGGGCGCGGCCTTGGTCCTGCTGGGCCTGGGCGCGATGGGGGCTTTGGCGAGCCATACGATCGGGTTGGCGGTGGGAACGGCGGTGACGTTTGCGGTGTGCTGGCGGCTGCTCGGTCCCGGTGTGGCGGCAGCGGTTCGTGAACCGGGCACATACGCCTACTTCCTGAGAAGCATGGTGGCGTTGGCCGCCTACGGCGTCCTGTCAAATGTCGACGTGATCCTGGCGAAACACTACTTTGACGCGCCCGCGGCTGGTGCGTTTGCCAAGACCGCCATGGTTGCCCGCCTGGTATTCTTCCTGCCCGGGCCGGTGGCTGGGGCGCTGTTCCCGAAGGTGGTTTCGACGGGCGATGCGTCGCATGCCAGCGGGCAGCTGTTGCTCAAGGCGGTGGGCATGGTGGTGCTGATCACCTTGGCGGCGGCCCTCTTCTGTACGTTGTTCCCTGGCTGGGTGTTGCATTTGCTTGCAGGTGTAGCCGATCCTGCCTTGGTGCCTGTCATGGTTGGAATGGTGTGGGCATTGGCGCCCTTGTGTGTGCTCATGGTGCTGTTGAATTACGAATTGGCTCAGCGCCGATTCCTGGCTACGTTGCCGCTGGCACTTTGTGCGTGCGGTTACGTCTTGGCCGTGCACCATTGGCACACGCGACTGGTCGATATTCCGTTGGCCCTGGGAGTCACCTCGTCGCTCGCCCTGGCGCTCACGCTGGCCTGCCTTCCGTGGCGGGCGATGCGAAAATCGTGATGTGGGGCGGATGTCCCCATCCGCCTGAACTGGGGCGTTTCTGTTGCGAAGGTCGATGAGGACATCGACCCCACATTGTGTCGACAGTAGTCTTGGTCGCATTTCCTCTTTCCCTGCCGTATATCTTCCCGCTATGATTGCATGCATGGCGCGGGCTTTCGAACAGCGCGCGCTCTGCGGCCGCGCGAGGTTGCGCTCAACAATGACGGGCAAAGGATTGACTATGAAAGTGGGTATTCTGGCGGGTGGCTTGGGCACTCGCCTTTCTGAGGAGACTCAGGCTAAACCCAAGCCCATGGTCGAGGTCGGCGGTCAACCCATGTTGTGGCATATCATGAAGGGCTATGCCGCGCGGGGTTTCTCCGAGTTCGTGATTGCCGCCGGATACCGAAGTGAGGTTATCAAGGATTACTTTGTTAACTACCGACACCATGCCAGCAGTCTTACGGTGCGACTTTCGTCCGGCGAATTGGCGTTTCATGACGAGCTTCGCGACGATTGGACGGTCCACATCCTCGAGAGTGGACTGGCCACCCAGACGGGCGGGCGGACTCGGAAGATTGGGCAATTCATCGGACGCGAGCCGTTTATGCTTACCTATGGAGACGGCGTGGCAGATCTCGATCCCCGCGCCCTGCTGGCCTTTCATCGGAAGCACGGCAAGTTGGCGACCCTGACAGCCGTGAGACCGCCATCCCGTTTCGGCGGTCTGAAGCTGGAAGGAGATTCGGTGGTGGAGTTCGCCGAAAAACCCCAAGTTGGCGAAGGCTGGATCAATGGCGGCTTCTTCGTGTTCGAGCCGCAGGTGATCGATTTCATCGAGGGGGATTTAACGCTGCTTGAACAGGAACCATTGGAACGACTCGCCGCCCGCGGCGAGCTTATGGCGTATCGGCACGAGGGTTTCTGGCAATGTATGGATACCTTGCGAGACGTACGCCTGTTGAATGCGCTCTGGGACGAGGGCCGCGCGCCGTGGAAGGTGTGGTGAGGGGCATGACGGTTGCCGATTTCTATAACGGGAAGAAAGTTCTGATCACCGGGCATACCGGGTTCAAAGGATCGTGGTTGGCTGAATGGCTCCTCACGATGGGTGCCAAGGTCACCGGTCTGGCCCTGCCGCCGCCTACCAAGCCCGCCCTGTTTGATCAGTTGGGATTGGCGGCGCGCTGCGACCACCGGATCGGGGATATCCGTGACCGGACGGCAGTGACTCGCCTTGTTCGGGAGGTCAGGCCTGACTTCGTTTTTCATCTTGCGGCCCAACCGCTTGTTCGGCGTTCTTACGAGCAACCGGTCGAGACCTATGAGACGAACGTGATGGGGACGATCAATGTGCTGGAGGCGTTGCGGGAGGCCGATTGGCGTTGTGCGGTGGTTGCGGTCACTACCGACAAGGTTTACGAGAACCGCGAGTGGGTGCACGGTTATCGGGAATGCGATCCGCTGGGAGGACACGATCCCTACAGCTCCAGTAAGGCGGCAGTCGAAATTGCCGTCGCGTCGTGGCGGCGATCGTTCTTTGCGGGGCATCCTGTTCGCATCGCCACGGCCCGGGCCGGCAACGTGATCGGTGGCGGGGACTGGGCGCAGGATCGTATTCTTCCGGACTGTATTCGCGCATTGGCCCGCGGCGAGACAATCCCGATTCGTAACCCCCATTCCACGCGTCCCTGGCAGCACGTATTGGAACCGCTTAGCGGCTACCTTTGGCTCGCCGCCTGCCTGTCGCAACCTTCGACCTCAGCCCTCCATGGCACGCCGCAACCCCGTACTCGGGCGGAGGCGGCTGACCTTCGACCTCTGACCCCCGACTTGGATTCCACCTTCAATTTTGGCCCCGAGGGTGACTCCAATCGTTCTGTTCGGGAACTCGTCGAGGTGTTGCTGAAGTATTGGCCTGGACGGTGGGCGGACAAGAGCACCACGACGGCCGTCCATGAAGCCGGCCAGTTGCATCTGTCGATCGACAAAGCACGAGCCCTGCTCGATTGGGCGCCGTCATGGTCGTTTGCCGACGCCGTCGAGCAGACGGTGACGTGGTATCGCAAGGCGGGCGAAATGACTGCCCCGGATGCGATGCGTGCTCTGACTGTCGGTCAAATCGATAGGTACACAGAGAGTGCCCGCAGGTTGGGGCGTGTGTGGGCGGTTGACGGTGTAGGTAGGATGAGAAGGCTGATCTCCTTCTGTTGTGATAAATCACAAGAAACGCACTCGAGGTGCAAGAAAGGAGATCAGCCGTGAGTAAAGGTATTACAG
>Ga0209697_10006197_pt1 | contig 14570 bp, 13 predicted proteins | sample AliMusrvi5mmetaG_FD_184115 | JGI IMG/M metagenome (GOLD analysis project Ga0209697, IMG submission 184115) | Freshwater lake bacterial and archeal communities from Alinen Mustajarvi, Finland, to study Microbial Dark Matter (Phase II) - Alinen... | ecosystem: Environmental > Aquatic > Freshwater...
GGCCTTGGGGGAGCAGTTCTGCGCCCCGGAGGTGGAATACGTGGTCCAGGTCGTTCTGGAAGATGAGCAGCTCCCCATCCGGCGCCGTGGCCAGCACCGTGGGGGTCTTCAGCCACTTGGTCCGGCCCGCGGGCCAGGGGCCTTCGTTGCGCAGGGGAGTCTTCTGGAGGCGGTGCCGCACCAGCAGCAGCGTGCGCCAGCTCGCCTCCTGGGCCTCGGGGCTCTCCGGGGCCTTGGTGCGCAATCGCTGCAACAGCTTCAAACAACTGGGCAAGTCGCCGAGGGCATCCATGGACAGGGCTGCTTCCAGCATGGCCTGGGGGGCCACAGGGGAATCCTCCTGTAGATGGAAGGCATCGAGAAAGCACTCCAGGGCCCGGCCCAGGTTCCCCTGGTCCCGCCAAGCTCGGCCCAGCTGCAGCCTGGCCTCGGAGCAGGCAGGAGACTGGGGGAACAGATCCAGGACGCGGTTGAACTCCGCCATGGCGTCTTTGAGATCCCCGGGCCGCTGAGCCTGTCGGGCCAGCAGTGTGCCGCGGAGGAGCAGGCCTTCGGCGGCCTCAGGGGCCTTGATGTAGTCGGTGCGGAGGCGCTCCAGGAAGGGCAGGGCCGCCTCTGGCTTGTGCTCGACATCCAGCTGGTGGTGGGCCATGCGGAGCAGTACCCGGGGGGCGTGGCTGCTTTTCGGAGCCGCCTGAAGCAACTGGCTCCAGGTGTCCAGGGCCTCCTTGTAGGCCTTGGCCGCATAGGCCCGATCACCGCTGAAATAGAGCCGTTCCGAGAGATCCGCCTCCTGGGACTGCGCCAAGAGGGGCGCGGCGCAAAGCAGCGCGACCGGGGTACGGAGCCATGGAGAGAGGACGTGCATGAAGGCCTCGGATCAGAACTTGAGCATAGCGCCCCTCAGGGCTCCAGGGCCTTCAGGAGGGCCTCCGGGGTATACGGCTTGTAGAGCACATCCATGAGCCAGGGCTCGCCCTGCGGGGTGTCGCGGGCAGCGGTGGAGAGCAGTACGTGGCGGCAGAGGCGGGTCTCCCACTGGACCTGAAGCCAGGGCCGAAGGTCGCCCAGGGCATCGGCCTGCTCGGAGATGAGCAAATCCGTGCTCTGCTGCGCCAGCAGGGCCTCGGCTTCCGTGCGGCTCCCGGCTTCCCGGACCTCCCAGCGGCCTGACAGGGAATTGAGCAGTCGCTTGCGGAAGAAGGCACTGGGTTCCAGCAGGAGGATGGTTTTGATGGGGGCGCGGCGCGTGATGCCCGCCTCGTCGAGACCCATTGAGAGAAGTGACTCTTTGGCGGCACTGCGCAGGCCCAGACCCGTAGCGCGGTGGAAGACCTCCTTGAGGGGCTCCACCAGGTTGGCCTGCCGGGTGAGGCCGCCGACCTCGCAGAGGCGGGCCAGTTCCCGCCAGTCCTGGTCCTTCCGGACCAGTTCCTGGAGTACGAAGGTGGAGAGCTCCTGGGCCAGTTCAGCCCGGAGGATGAACTCCGGATCCTGCAGTACCTCCCGCAGGGCCAGTAGGGCCGGTGCCCGGGTGGGGCCCTTCTCCGGCACGGATTGGACCAGGCTGCGTACCCGCTCCTCCTTGCTGGCGATGTGGCTGAGAATGGCGCTGCGGCGACCCAGTTCCTTGACGATGGCCGCAACCCGGTCGTTGGCTTCCCGGTCCCAGTCACCCTTCGTTCTCAGGTCGAAGAGGAAGTCAGAGATGGTGTCTTTCAGGCGGGCATAGAGATTCTGGTCGAAGCAATAGAGGTTCTGGGTGGCCAGAATGGCCCGCAGGCGCTGGCCTTCCCCTTCACGTTCGTCACAACAGCGGGTGATCAGCTGTTCCAGGGCTTCGAGGCTCTCCTGGGGCAAGGGCCGCTCGAAACCTGGATAAGCGGCGATGAGGCCTTCGAGGGCCACGATGAGGACTTGGGGCAGCTTGAGGTTGGTGGATTTGGCCAGGAGTCCCAGGCCGGCCTCGGGCGTGGCCAGGTCAGCCAGGGCCTCCACCAGAGCTTCTTGCAGCCGGGCGGGCTTGCCGTCATGGAGCAGGTCCAGGAGCACCTGGGCGGCGGCGGGATAGCGCACGGCGCCCAGGGCCACCACGGCTTCCAGCAGAAGGTCGTCCCGCACATCAGTGCGCAGGAAGGCCATGAGGGGCTCGGCGGCGGCCTCGGTGCCATTCTCTGTGAAGATCCGCAGGGCGGTGCGGACCTGCTCCAGTTGGCCGGACTGGAACATTCCCATGACCGTGGGGAAGCCCGAGGGCAGCTTGCCGAAGTGGTGCATGGCCTGCTGCCCCACTTCCACGATGGGATCCTGCATGGCCTTGAGGAAAAAAGGCGCCAGGGCCTCCTCCTCCCGGGAACCCAGCACATCCAGACAGGTCTGGCGGCGCTTGGTGTCCTCGACCTTCAGCACCTCGTCCAGGGCCGGGGTATCACCGGCGGGCACCAATCGGCAATAGGCGTGGTCCAGGGCAAGGCTTCGAGAAAAGCGGGGGAAGGCGTGACGAAAGACCGGGAAGACCAATTCCAGGGGCAGGTGGCCCAGGGTTACCTGGCGGGAGAGGCCCTCGCAGAGTTGGTCGAAGGTGATACCCAGGGCCGCCTGCTGCTTGGTGGCCGTGTCCTGGGCCTCGGTGACCATGGCGTTGAACCGGGCCACCTTGCCTTCCACCAGGACAATGAGGGATTCCGTGAGGAAGAGTTCCAGCGGGCCCCGGGCCCGGCTGTGCAACCGTTCCAGGGGGAGGAGGGGCTGACCGGTCTCCCCTTCGAGGATGGCGTGCTGCAGGGCCTGAATGGTGCCAGGATCCTGGGCGCCGAACCGGGACGCGAGGCTCTGGACCAATTCCGTGCGGGCTGCCGTTCGGGCCACGGTCTGGAGCCGGTGGGTGATTCCCTCCAGGATCTGCAGGTCGCCCAGGATGTTCAGGGTGTCGTGGAAATAGTCAATGAGGGGTGAGGACTGGTCTGGCGTGGGGAGTTCCGCCACGGCGCGGACCAGCAGCCGGAAGGTGAGGGGATCGGCGCCGGGGGCGGCCTCCCAGAGGGTTGGCAGGTCCTCGGATCGGGCACAGCCGGCCAGGCCCCGGGCGCCCTGGTGGGCGAGGCGGGGATTACTCTCGCCCTCCAACAGACGACCCATGTAGAAGCCCAAGGGCTGCTGGGTTTCCAAGGCCCCCAGTTCCCGCCGGAGAATCAGCTGGCGGTCTGGATCGCTGCGCAGGGTGGCCAACTGCTCCAGGGCCAGTCGGGCGGAGCGGAGTTCCAAGCGGCCCAGGGCAGCGCAGCCTTCATCGAAGACCCCAAGGTCTTGCTCGTTCTGCAGGGCTTGGAGGATCCAGGGCACCCATTCCGGCCAGTCGAACTTCGCTGTGAGCCCCAGGAGGAAGCGTTTTTCCTCCAAGGAGACAGCTGTTTTCACAAGCCTTGCCCCGAGGATCGGAAGGCTGAGCTGGCGCAGCTGGTTTAGAAGCTGGTGCAGCCGATTCTGGGCGGAGAGATCTCCCTCGAGATGGTTGGCGAGGATGCCCCTGAGTTCATCCAGGGGGGTCACGGGAATATGTCGGAGTGGAGCGGCCATCTCCCTCCCATCGGCGCGAATGGCTCCGGGGTCAAGAACCACCATCCTGCTCCGAAAGTGATAGGGTTTCTTCATGCGTGCCCTGTTCCTTTGCCTGTTGGCCATGGCCGTCCAGGCCCAGACCCCCGCCTTCCTGAATCAGATGCCGCCTGCCGCCCGTGAGGAGGCGCTGGACATCATGAAGCGCGCAGATTTCATCTTTGAGACCCGGACCCAGCCCAAGCACGTCCGGTTGGCCACTATGGAAAAACTCTTCGACCATCCCCGCCTGGGGGCGGCCATGTGGCGGTATTGCCAGTTCGTGCCGCGCTTCTACGCATCCACGCACCCGGATGGGGCCTGGAGCATCGATGACACCAAGGGACTTAAGGGCACCCTGCGGCTGGTCTACCAGAGGCCCGGGCACCGGGTTTACCTGGTGGAGGGTGTGGCCGAGCGGGGGCGCCTGAAGACGCCCTTTTCTGTGGGGGCCCGGATGCTGACCTCCTACGAGTATTGGGACGGGAAGCACGGCTTCGAAAGCCGCCTCCAGACCTGGACGGCCCTGAACTCTGCGGTGCTGGGGGTGGTGGCCCGTCCCTTCCGGGGCTACATCAAGGGGCGCCAGGATGAGTTCATCGCCTACATCAACGGCAATGTGGCCACCTTCGGCGAGTTTGCAGAACTGAACCCCAAGGACTTCTACGGCGCCATCAGGCGGGATGGGGATGTGGTGGCCCTCCGAGACTTCGAAGCGATCTTCCTGAAAAAGTGATGCTCATTCCCTTCCTGGACTCCTGGCGGGCCCTGACCCACCCCCGCGAGGCCTTCCAGGACCTGCCGCCCCCCCTTGGGGTGGCCCTGGGCCGCATGGTTGCGGTCTGGATCCCCCTGGCCCTGGGCAATGCACTGCTGACCTGCTGGCGGGCCCTTCAAGGGTATGAGGCCCTGCGGAAAGGGGGACTGCCCCTGGACTTGCTGGCCACGGCAGGGGTGGACCCTACAGTCGTCGAGGACCTGCTGAAGACGCTGCCTCCAGCCTTACCCCTGACGCGGCTCCTGCCTTGGCTCCTGGTGCTGGTGCCCCTGGGGGTGCTGGGTACCTGGCTGCATCATGCGGTCTGGGACCATACGGGGCTCTGGCTGCTGGGCGGGCTGAAGGCCAAGCGGGGGTTCCGCACCAGTCTCCTTGCCGAGGCCGAGGCTCTGCGCCATGCGGCCCTGGGGACTCTGGTGGGTCTGCTGAGCTTTCTGCCCCTTCTGGGTGGGCTGCTGAGCATTCCCCTCCTGCTCCTGGACGGGTACCTGTGGCTGTTCCGGGGCTTCGCCCTGGCCGCGCGTCATGACTGTGAACCCTGGCGGGGTCTGGCGGCCACGGTGATTCATGCGATGCTGCTGGGCTGCTGTGCCCTGGGCCTACTGACCTGTCTGGTGATTCTGTTGCGGGTGGGAGCATGAGGCGCGTCCCATGGCTGGCCCTGGGGTCCGTCTTGGCGGGCCTGGGCATCTGGGTCTCGGCCCGGCTGGCGCCCTTGGCAGGCCTGCTTCCGGGGTGTGCTTTCAAGCAGTTCACGGGCTATGCCTGTGCCACCTGCGGCCTGACCCGCTGCATCCTGGCCCTGGGGCGAGGGGACTGGCGGGGCGCCTTTCACTGGCATCCCGTGGCCGCAGGGCTGGCCCTGCTGCTGCCAGTGGCGGTCCTATGGGATCTCCGCCGGGCCTGGCGAGGCGAGGCCTATCCAGGGTTGCCAGAGTCTAGATGGGCCCGCCTGGCCGCCTGGGCGCTGGTGCTGGGCACATGGGCCCTGCAGGCAGTCCGGGGCATTTGAACTCGGGCTGAAGGCTGGATTTTGACAACAGGCCCAGTCCGGTCATGCTTTGGACACGTTTCACCGGAGTCACGCCATGTTCCAGCAAATCCTGGATCAGCTCATCGAACGGGTGCCCGAGGCCCTGGCCGCGACCTTCAACGATCGCGACGGGGACTCCATCTGCCAGCGGACCATTCAGGTCTCCAACGAGGGACTGCAGCTGCTGGGCGCCTACCAGCACGTGGTGAAGCGCCACCTGCAGCAGGCGGTGGAGGACTTCGACCGGGGCGAGGTGAAGCAGGTGGCCTTTGCCACGGACCAGCACTGGATCGTGATGATGGCTGCCAAGGAACACTGCACTCTGGTGCTGGTGATGCAGCGGGAAGGCATGCTGGGGCGGGCCCGCTTCTACATGGAACAGGCCATCGAGGCCCTGAACAAGGAACTCTAGGAGCACTGCATGGAACGGTATATCGGCCTGGCCGGAATCCTGGCCTTCATGGCCCTTGCGTACGCGTTGTCCCACAAGCGGAGCGCCATCCACTGGAAGACCATCGCCTGGGGCCTGGGCCTGCAGTGGATCTTCGCCATGGTGGTGCTGAAGGGAACCTGGCTTGCGGGCCTGCTGTCCTTCCTGCCCTTCCCCAAGGGCGCTGGCTGGGTCGTCCTGGTGCTGATGTTCACGCCCATGTTGCTTCGGCGCTTTGCTTCCTACGAGAATAAGCCGCTGAATTGGGGCCTCTTTGCAGTCATCGTCCTGGGCCTGCTGCGGGGCGACCTGGTGGGCTCCACCTTCGACAAGATGCGCATCGTGGTCGAGCACCTCATGGCCTACGCCCACGAGGGGGCCAGCTTCGTATTCGGCCACCTCTCGGATGGGCCCGGCAGCAGCGTGGGCATGGTCTTCGCGTTTGCTGTGCTGCCCACCATCATCTTCGTGGCTTCGATTTTCGCGGTGCTCTACTACATCGGCGTCATGCAATGGGTGGTGAGCGCCGCCGCCCGGGCCATGGGCCGCTTCCTGAAGGTCTCCGGGGCCGAAAGTGTGAGCGTGGCCGCCAGCATCCTCATGGGCCAGACCGAGGCCCCCCTCACCATCCGCCCCTTCCTGGCCCGCATGACCCGCAGTGAGCTGATGCTGATCATGACCGCAGGCATGGCCCATGTGTCCGGCAGCATCATGGTGGCCTACGTGCAGGTGGCCCACGTGGACATCGTGCACCTGCTCACGGCCGTGATCATGACGGCTCCAGGCGCCGTGATGATGGCCAAGATGTTGGAGCCCGAGACCGAGGTCCCCGAGACCGCCGGCGAGATCAAGGTGGACATCCCCAACCACGACGCCAACGTGCTGGATGCCGCAGCCCGGGGCGCCTTCGAGGGGGGCCAGCTGGCCTTCAACGTGGCGGTCATGCTCATCGCCTTCATCGCGCTCATCTACCTCATCAATGGCCTCATGAAGGCCATCCATCCGGGCTTCAGCCTGGAACTGGTGCTGGGTTGGACCTTTAAGGTCCCGGCCTTCCTCATGGGTGTGCCCTGGGTCGAGGCGGGCCAGGTGGGTGGGCTCCTGGGCAAGCGCATGGTGGTCAATGAGTTCGTGGCCTTCCTGGACCTAGGGGCCATGACGAACCTCTCGGCCAAGGCCAAGCTCATTTCTACCTTCGCGCTCTGCGGTTTCGCCAATTTCAGTAGCATCGCCATCCAGGTGGGGGGTATCGGGGCCCTGGTGCCCGAGCGGCGGGGCGACCTGGCCCGTCTGGGTTTCCGGGCCATGCTGGCAGGGACCCTGGCCAATTTCTTGAGTGCATGCATTGCAGGTATTCTTACGTAGTCAGAAAAAACAGACTAAAACATCCGAAGCTCTAGCCTTGAGGCTCTTCTGCCGATGAAGAGAGGTCGGAGGACGTTCATGGCTTTGAAGCGCTCGGTAATTTTATCCTTGGTCTTGGGTGTCAGTGCTCTCAGTGCAGGGGACTATGACGCCATGATGGCGGCGATCAAGAAGGCCTGGCCCCAGGTGAACACCCTGGCCGTGGTCTGTGATGCCAATGGCAGCAAGGCCGCCCTGACCTCCCTCACCGGTGCCGCGGGCGGCTTTAAGCTCATGGTGGTGGATGTGAAGGGCCCCCAGGACATGGGCAAGGCCATCGGGGCCCTCACGGGCCGTAAGCCCGATGCCGTGATTCTCATCGCCGGCGACCACGTCGTAGGGGATGGTTCCTCCGCCGCCAAGTTCCTCATTGAGCGCATGGCTGCCGTGAAGGTTCCCACCGCTGTCACCACGGAAGCTGGGGTCAAGCAGGGCGCAATCTTGGGCATGGGCCCCGGCACCGGCGGCAAGCTGCTGAGCAACGCCAAGGTGGCGGCCGTTGTGGGCATCGGCGTCCCCGCGGGGGCCACCAGCTTGTAGGCTCTGGGCTAATTGATGGTTTCGGGATCCTCCGCCCCATCCTGGGGCGGCTGGATTTTAGTCCATCCGCTCAACCATGCCAGGTTGAGGGCCAGGGAAGCGGTGAGGTAGACGGCGAAGAAGCCGATGAAGAAGCGCTGTTGGAAGAGGATCATCAGGGCGAAGACCAGGACGATGCTGAGGCTGGTGATCATCGCCGCCCGGGGGTTGGTGGAGCGCTTCTTGAAGCTGGGGAAGCGCAGGGTGGACACCATCAGCATGCCCACCAGGAAGAGACCCGTGGCCATGGCATAGGCCTGGAAAATGCTGGAGGGCGGAGCTGGGTGCCAGATGATGACCGAGGCCACACAGGCGGCTCCAGCAGGAATGGGCAGGCCCACGAAGTAGCGGCAGTCCGTAGCCCCCACTTGGATGTTGAAGCGGGCCAGGCGCAGGGCGCCGCAGGCCGTGTACACGAAGCAGGCGGCCCAGCCGGCGGCCCGCAGGTGCGAGTCCTGGATGCCCAGTTGGAAGAACCCGTAGCGGTAGGCCAGGATGGCGGGGGCCATGCCGAAGCTGATCACATCCGCCAGGCTGTCCAGCTGTACGCCGAACTCCGTGGTGGTGTTGGTGGCCCGGGCCACCCGCCCGTCGAGGCCATCAAAGACCCCCGCAAGGACCAGTAATCCGGCTCCCCACATGAAATAACGCTCGGGAGTGGCGCCCGCGGCGTTGATGGACATCACCACACTGGAGAAGCCACAAAGGATCGAGGCCATGGTGATGCTGGAGGGCAGCACGAACATGGACCGCCGCATGGCGCGCTTGCGCCGGTCACGGCGTTCTTCTGGGCTTAAACGGGGTCGCATGTCGATAGTTTCTCATATCCGACCCCGGAGGATGGGCCCTCATGCGGCGGGTATCCTGGCTTGGGGGGTCCTGTGAAGCAGTTGGTGGTGATTGGTGGTGGACATGCCGGCATCGAGGCGGCGCACGTGGCCGCCCGCATGGGCCTGGCCACGACCCTGCTCACCATGAACCTGGACCAGATCGGGCAGATGAGCTGCAATCCCAGCATTGGCGGCGTGGGCAAAGGCCACATGGTGCGGGAGTTGGACGCCCTGGGTGGTGCCATGGGCCGCCTCATCGACGCCACGGGCATCCACTTCCGCATCCTCAACGAGAGCAGGGGGGTGGCGGTCCGAGGCCCCCGGGCCCAGGCGGACAAGGTGAAGTACCGCAGCGCCGCCCGGGGCCTGCTGGAGCACACCCCCAACCTCCGGCTCCGCCAGGGCATGGCCGCCAGCCTGCTCTGGGAAGCAGGCACCCAGCGCCTGCGGGGTGTGGAGCTGCTGGATGGCTCGGTGCTGCCCTGTCAGGCGGTGGTCGTCACCAGCGGAACCTTCCTCAATGGGCGCATCCTCATTGGCGACAAGCGCATCGAGGCGGGGCGGGCCGGCGAACCTGCCAGTACCCACCTGGCGGAGCAACTGCGGGACCTGGGGCTGCGGCACCGCCGCCTCAAGACTGGCACCAGCCCCCGGCTGGCCCGGGCCAGCATCGATTTTGGGCACCTGCAGCCTCAGCCCGGGGATGAACCACCCCGCCCCTTCAGCTTCTTCAGCCCCGGCATCCCCCAACCCCAGGTGCCCTGCCACATCGTCCACACCACGGCCGAGACCGAGGCCATCGTGCGGGAAAATCTCCCAAAGTCGAGCCTCTACGGGGGGCACATCGAGGGCGTGGGCCCCCGCTATTGCCCTTCCATCGAGGACAAGTTCGTGAAGTTCCCGGACAAGGGACGCCACCAGATTTTCGTGGAACCCGAGAGCCTGGAGACCGAGGAGATTTATCTGGCGGGCTTGTCTACGTCCATGCCCCCCGAAGTGCAGCTCCGCATGGTGCGGAGCCTGCCGGGCTTCGAGGCTGCCGAGATCCTGCGGCCGGGCTACGCCATCGAGTACGACAGCTTTGATCCCCTGCAGCTTTCTCGCGGATTGGCGGTGACAGATCTGGAGGGAGTCTGGTTCGCGGGCCAGATCAACGGCACCACCGGCTACGAGGAGGCTGCCGGGCAAGGCCTCCTGGCGGGCATCAACGCCGTGCGCTGGCTGCGGGAGCAGGAGCCCATCGTGCTGGGGCGGGACCAGGCCTACCTGGGTGTCATGGTGGATGATCTCGTCACCAAGGGGACGGATGAGCCCTACCGCATGCTCACGGCCCGGGCCGAGCACCGCCTGGGCCTGGCCTGCGACCTAGCCGATGGGCGGTTGCTGGCCCTGGCCCGGGAGGTGGGTGCCTTGGATGCCGTGGCGTTGGCCCAGGTGGAGGCCCGCGCCGAGCGCCGGGAGCGCCACAAGGCCCAGTGCGACCAGGCCTGGGTCACCCAAAGCAGCCCCTTCGGCCCCATCGCCGCCGAGGCGGGGGTCCGCCTGGAGTCGGGCCTGAGCCTGTCGGAGCTCTTCCGGCGTCAGCAGATGGGCTTGGCAGAAGCAGACGCCTGCCTGGCCCTGCTGGAGGGTTGGGCCGATGCGGGTTCCGGGTGGGATCCCATCCTGGAGCGGGACCTGCTGCTCTTTGACCTGCGCTATGCGCCCTACCGGGAGCGGGAAGCCCGCCTTCTGGAGGGCCAGCGGGGCTGGGATCAGGTGCGGATCCCTTCGGACCTGCGGGTGGAGCACCTCCAGGGCATGTCGCGGGAAGTGCTGGAAAAACTCACAGTTCATCGCCCGGAGACCCTGGGGCAGGCCAGTCGGATCCCGGGGATCACCCCCGCGGCCGTGACCCTGCTGCACCTGTTGATCCACCGGGGGCGGGCTCCCCGTACGAATTCTGATCTTTCCCCTTGAGCTTCCAGGAAACTGGAACCTTAAGCTGAGGGAGCTAGGATCGGGAGGAAGGCATGACGACCGTTCTGGATGCTCCAAAGATGGCAGGAACTGTGGATGCTCCATTGCTCAGGATCGGCCAACTGGCCGCCCGCTCCGGCGTAACCTCCCGGAACTTGCGCTTCTACGCGGACGCTGGGGTCTTCGGCGACCTGCCCCGCTCGCCCAAGGGCTACCGCCTCTTCCCGGTTCGGGCCATCCAGTGGGTCCGCGTCCTGCGGGCCGCCCAGGCCTCGGGCTTCTCCCTGGACGAGGTCCAGGAATTGCTGCGGGCCCTGCGCCAGGACAGCACTCCCTGCGCCCACGTCCGGGAAGCGCTGGGGGGGAAGCTACACCAGTTGGAGGTCAAGCTGAACGAGATCCGCCTGCTGGTGGACATCCTGAAGGTCACGCTGGGCACCCCCGATGGCCAGAGCAGTGAGTTGGGCTGCAACCTCATGGAAATTCTGGTGACCGAGGCGGCGCGCCTGCCCGCCCGGGCTGAAACCGAAGCATGATGAACAAGGAGTAGTGATGGCAATCCAGGTAATGAAAGTCGGGGGCATGACCTGCGGCGGCTGCGCCAAGCATGTGGAAAAGGCCTTGCGGGGAGTGGAAGGCGTCAGCTCCGTGACCGTGGACCTGCCCCAGGGAACGGCCAGCGTAGAGGGTACGGCCTCTCTGGAGGCCATGACCGCCAGTGTTACGGAGGCTGGCTACCAAGTGCTCGGTCTGGTCTGAGCTTGACCAGCCCTGGCCCGCCCGTGAGCCCCCAGACCTTTCAGGTGACGGGCATGACCTGTGCCGCCTGTGTACGCCATGTGGAGCGGGCCCTGGTCAAGACCCCGGGCGTGACTGCGGCGGCGGTGAATCTGGCCACCTCGACCGTGGCCGTGGAGGGCTCGGCCAGCTTCGAGGTCATGGCGCACGAGGTGGAGGAGGCGGGCTATGGCTTGGTGCCCCTGGCCACCGAGGCCCCAAGAGGGGGTGAAAGCGAGGCTCTGCATGGGGCGCGGCGGCGCATGTTCCTTGCTCTGGGGTTCACGGTACCCCTGCTGCTCACCATGGTTCCCGGGCTGGGCGGGCCTCTGCCTGGATGGTTGCAGGCCCTCTTGGCAACCCCGGTGGTGTTTGGCGCGGGATTGGGCTTCTTCCAGCGGGCGGGCCGCCAGGCCCGCCATGGCCAGGCCTCCATGGACACCCTCATCGCCCTGGGTTCGGGCAGCGCCTGGGCCTTCGCCATGGTGGAATGGCAGCGGGGCACCCATCACCTCAGCTTCGAGACGGCTGCGGCCCTGGTGGCTTTCCTTTTGAGCGGAAAATACCTGGAGGCCCGGGCCAAGGCCCGCGCCACGGACGCGCTGCAGGCCCTGCTTTCGCTGGCGCCGCCTACGGCTCTTCGTTTGGAGGCTGATGGCTCTGTATTGGAGGTGGCCGTGGCCCGGTTGAAGTCCGGGGACCGTGTGCGCGTGCTCCCGGGCCAGGCCGTTCCTGCGGATGGGCGGATCCTGGCCGGCCAAGTTGAGGTGGATGAATCCATGCTGACCGGGGAACCCATGCCGGTACCCAAGGGGCCTGGCGAGGTACTGGTGGCGGGTAGCGTGGTGCACGGCTCCATGGTGGAAGTGGAAGTCCTGGCCGTGGGCGCCGATACCCAGTTGGCCCACATGGCGGCCCTGGTGGGCCAGGCCCAGGGTTCCAAAGCCCCCGTCCAGGACCTGGCGGACCGCATCAGTGCCGTGTTCGTGCCTGTGATCCTGTTGCTGGCCCTGGCCACCTTCGCCGGCTGGTGTTGGCTCGGCGGCTGGGCCCTGGCCTGGCGCCCCGCCGTCACCCTGCTGGTCATCGCCTGCCCCTGCGCCCTGGGCCTGGCCACGCCCGTGGCGGTCATGGTGGGCTTGGGCGCGGCGGCGCGAAAGGGCGTGCTGGTGCGGGATGCCGCGGCTCTGGAGGCCCTGGGGCAGGCCACGGATTTGGTCTTCGATAAAACCGGGACGCTCACGGAGGGTCGCCCAAGTCTGCAGAGCATTGTTTCCTGCGGCACCCTGTCCGAGGCGGAGTTGCTGCTGGTGGCGGCAAGTCTAGAGCGGGACTCGGCCCATCCGCTGGCTCGGGGTATCCGCGCGGCCCATTCGGGCGACTTGTTGGCTGTGGAGGATTTCCGAACCCAATCTGGTGGGGGTATCACGGGACGCCTGAATGGCGTGGCATGGCGCCTGGGGAGTGAGGCCTTTCTGGATGTGGTCTTCCCTTCTATTCAATTAGATGGCACGGCCGTGGGCCTGGCGGATGGACAGGGCCTACAGGGGGTGCTGGTGCTTGGAGATCGCCTCCGGGAGGATGCGGCCCAGGTGGTGAATCAGCTTCGCTCTCGAGGCCTCCGTCTGCATCTCCTCACGGGTGACCGCGAAACCCCGGCACGGGCCATGGCAGCCCGGGTTGGCATTACCGAGGTGCTGGCGGGTGTGAGGCCCGAGGGCAAGCTGGGCCAGATCCGCGCCCTGCAACAGGCTGGCGCTGTGGTGGCCTTTGTGGGGGATGGTGTGAACGATGCGCCTGGGCTGGCCCAGGCGGACTGTGGCATCGCCATGGGTTCGGGAGCGGGCGAACAGGGTACTGGTGCGGCCATGGCTGCAGCGCCCCTGGTCCTGCTTCGCGCAGGGCTGGAGCCGATTCTCGCGGCCCACCAATTGGCCCGGCGCACCCACCGTGTGATCCGCCAGAACCTCGCCTGGGCCTTCGGATACAACCTGCTGCTGGTACCACTGGCAGCCACGGGCCAACTGGAGCGTTTCGGAGGCCCCATGCTCGCGGGACTGGCCATGGGCCTCAGTTCCTTGACTGTGGTGTTGAACGCGCTGCGCCTGCGGCGTTGAGGGTTACAGACTCTTGCAGAGTTCCTTCAGGTATTCGGTGAAGTCTGCACGGAGGTCATCACGCTTGAGGGCGAACTCCACGTTGGCCTTCAGGTAGTCCAGCTTGTTGCCGGTGTCATAGCGTTTGGCGGGGATGGGCGCTGCGACCAGGCGCCCTTCCCGAGCCAGGGCGGCCAGGGCGTCTGTGAGTTGATACTCACCGCCCACTCCGGGTTCCAAGGCCGCGAGGTGTTCGAAGACTCGGGCCTCCAGCACGTAGCGGCCCACCACAGCCCAGCGGCTGGGCGCAACGGAGGGGTCAGGCTTTTCGACAATGGTTGTCACATTCCAACGATCTGTAGATTCTGTTGGCGCGTTGACGATGCCATAGCGGGATACGTGCTCCAGGGGTACTTCCTGCACCCCCACCACAGACATGCCTGTGGCTTCGTGGGCCGCAATGAGGGTTTCCAGTCCAGAGTCGCGTTCGTCGAAGACATCGTCTCCAAGCAGCAGCGCGAAGGGTTCATCGCCCACGGCATGGCGCGCGCACAGCACCGCGTGGCCGAGACCCAGGGGTTCGCCCTGGCGCACGTAGGCGAACTGCGCGAGGTGGCTGATGCCCTGCACCAGGGCGAGATCTTCAGCCTTACCGCGACGACGAAGGGTGTCCTCCAGCTCAAACGCCACATCGAAGTGGTTCTCAATGGCCGCTTTGCCTCGCCCGGTCACAAGGACGAGGCTCTCCACTCCAGCCCGAATGGCCTCTTCCACGACATATTGGATAACCGGGGTGTCCACAAGGGGCAGCATTTCCTTGGGTTGGGCCTTGGTGGCCGGCAGGAAGCGGGTACCCAGTCCGGCCACAGGAATGACGGCCTTGCGCAGCTTTCTCATGTCAACTCCGATGGCCCCATCATGGCCGAAGGGCTGCTATTGATGAAGGTTCGATGCCCAGGTCGTAAATTTTCCCTTGCGTTGATGCTGTGGAGTGGTAGTCTAAATGTCTGCGCGGTTGAGGCTGCGGGGTGTTGGAAGGGGCTGAAAGGCTGGTTCCAATCGAGTTACGCGGTTCAGGCCGAGGTAACTT
>Ga0209697_10006211_pt1 | contig 14547 bp, 15 predicted proteins | sample AliMusrvi5mmetaG_FD_184115 | JGI IMG/M metagenome (GOLD analysis project Ga0209697, IMG submission 184115) | Freshwater lake bacterial and archeal communities from Alinen Mustajarvi, Finland, to study Microbial Dark Matter (Phase II) - Alinen... | ecosystem: Environmental > Aquatic > Freshwater...
TTATAGACCTGCGCAAAAACCGTGGCGTAATTGTAGTTATTCTCCCCATCCAGGTCGCCATACGCGCCCGACAGGCTGAGCACCTGCGCCTTCACGCTGTCGCTTGACGCCGTTGAGGTCAGCAGCCCGCGCAGCAGTGTCGCGATTTGCGTCCGTACCGAAACAATGCTGGTTGCGCCCGCGTAGAGATTGCTCCTCTGCGTATCGACCAGGCCCGATATCACCGCGGCCTGAGCATCCGTAACATAGCCCTGTGAGCTGTCGCACAGTGCCGCACCTGCAGTGGCGGTCAGTGATGTGCTGATCTGGTAGCCCTCGTGGCCGACGGCGGGAGCATCTTTGATATAAAACCCGCCGTAGTATGTGCCCTGCCGCTCGGGGCAAAAGTAGACATCCGCATCCACCGAGCCGGCATACCAGCTGAAGATGTCTCCGGCGTAGGTCATCATGGCCACGACAACGCCGTTGGGCAGTCCTTTCATCCTGTCGTTGATTGACTTGAGCTGGGCGTCCGTGAGCACGGGCCATGAATCGTAGCCCGCCTTCATGGCGTCCAGGTAGGCCAGCTGGGTTTTGCTGGAATCGCTGTTGCAGGGCGCGCCGTTTGCCATAGACGTATGGATATTGGCGTACAGAAGGGCCCGGTCGAAAGCGATCTGACCGTCGATGAGATAGAGTTCGTTTGAGGCCTTCTTTACCGCGTCGAGGTTCAAGCCCGTGGCGCCGGCAGGAATGTCGCCGTCCATGAGGCGTCGAAACGCCTTCATTAGCGCATACCGTTTGTACCCGTAGGCGTCAATATTATCCTGCTGGGAAATCGCCAGCGTCTTCAGCTGGGCGAGCTGGACATCGTTTAAGATGAAGAGGACATTGTTGGCCAGATTGGTCATGAAGCTGGTGTTATGGCCCAGGCCGTTGGGGGTGTTGTCCCGCAGGTACTGAAAGCCCGTATAGTCGGCCACCTTGCCCGGCGGGAAAAAGGACTGTGCATCAAGGTTCCCGGTCATCATGGCCAGGCCGTCGAAGGCCAGGGTTGTCTGCTGCGCCCCATCGGAAAGGGTCTGGCTGATGTCCATCACCGGCGGCGCCGGATCGGCAAGGGCCGACGCCGCAGTGCACAGCACGGACAGGGCCATGGCGATGATTAATAGTTGCTTTTTAGCAGTGCCGACGATTGTGTTCATGTTTGCTCTCCCGCTTAATTATTGTTTGGATAACCGCATATTTTTTCCTGCTGGCTTAAATGCTAGCAGATGATTGTGGGGATACTATGTGGAGATTCTGTAAAAACTGTGCGGTTTTGCGGACAAAAATTTTTTATTTTGCGGCGCAATGCTGTTTTCACCATACCTGTATCGTTGTGCCCGGATGCCGAAATCCTTTTATTTATACATTACCAGGATGGTCACCCATATCGGCAGCCAGCCAGTGCGCTGCGGCCGCCATGTCCCTGAAAACCTCCGTTCTGTTATTTTCGCTTCCCAGAATCGACTGAAGCATGCGCGCCAGGCCCAGGTTCACCTCGTCAAAAATGACTAATGCCGTTTGCACTTTTTCCGCAGGTTCACGCCGGCAGTTTTTATAAGCCAGGATATCATCGAGTGTAATAGAGACCTCCTCAACATTTTTAATAAACGCAAGGTGCTTGCGGTAGCCGCCGGAGCGTTCGATACAGTTGAGTTCCCGGGCGAGCTTCATCATGGCTGCCGGTCGACCTGGCGGTGAAATTGAAGGACCAGCAGCTCATCATCAATAACGGTTACCATTATGACTCCTTGAAAAAAATCATGGGCATGACTGCCATACTGAGGTTGCAGCTCGCAGCACTGGCCAGGGCTGCTGCAATGACTATATAATTTTCCTGCCCTGCCCGATTACAGAGAATCCCGCACAAGGCGCACGAAGTTATATATCCGGATCGCGTCGCCCTGCGGCCCGCGGCCGGTCGGGTAGTCCGCCGGATCGCCTTCCTTGGGGTCGCTGCGCTGGGCGCCTGCGCCGTGGACATCTACCCATGCGCCGTCCATATAGCCCATGGCCCTTCCGAAGGCGATGTACACTGCCGCCCCTCCCGAGCCGTTTGAGCTTGCATGCGTCGTCCCCGTCCAATAGAAGGGATAGTCGGCCTGGCCCGCTTCATTGGTGATCCCGGTGCAGGTAAACAGTGGATTGATCGCGGCAAAGCCGGTCGAATCGGGCGAGCGGGTATAATCAACGATGCTCTGGAGCTCCTTGGCATTCGGCAACCGCCAGTCATTGCGGCCGAGATAGTTCACCGAATTTTTAGCCTGCACCCATGCCAGAGCTTCCTGCCAGTTCACGGCCTGCCCGCTGTCTGCCTTTGCCCACATGAGGCCCGTGGCAGCGTCGGTGATGGTTCCGTCGCCATTATCCGCGAAGCTGTTGATGCCATAGCTTGTATTGCCCCGCACACACTGCACGAAAAACGTCTTTTCTGCGCCTCCCGGCATGGTCAGACCATAGCCCTTTATGCGGCCGTCGGCGAAGTTGACGCCGAAAAGCTTGTCTGTGCCACCGGCATACAGCGTGCTGGATGCGTACTGGGAATCTATGATGCGCTCCCCGAGGCTTGTCTGACCATAAGCAAAATTGAAATAGCTCGTATCGATGAACGGCGTCAGGCCGGAGGTATCCGTGCCGGTAGGACTTGGGTCAGTGCCCCGGAAATCGATAAGCGAATAGAGCTCCTTGATCGTCGGCAGACGCCAGTCGCTGTACCCGCCGTAGCGGACCGCATTGAGTATCGCGGGCCGCGCCTGCGCCTGCGACAGGGTCAGTTTGTCGCTTTTGGTGAGGCTGCCGTCGCCATTGGTATCGGGACTGGCCTGCCAGGTAAGCCCAGTATTGTTGTCATAAACGATCTTCCCATTGCTGCCGAGCTGGTAGCGCGGCTGATTGCCGCTGAACTGGGCGTCCTGGCCGTAAAAAGCCGCGCCTTCGGCCGGGCAGGCAATCTCCTGCATTTCGCCGTAGCATGCTGTCTGACCCGTATCCACAACGACAAAAGCCGAGCTGGTCACAGGCTTTTTACAGGCCGTTGTGAGGGCCAGTAAAGAAAGTATGACGATTGCTGTTCTTTGCACTGCTTGTTGCATGGTGTTTCTCCCTTGACCTGGTTTTCTGCATGAGCAACAAATTCTGTCTTTCTGGCTTATATAATAACACCTGATTATGGAGAAATTGTGGGGGTATCATGTTGAAATTATGCAGATAGGGCTGTGAAAAAATTTATATGCTAAAGTGTGATCAGTGGGATATGATAAAAAAACCTTGAATCCAGAATTCAGGAGCCGGAAGTCAGCATAAAAAAAGGTGACTGCAATTCAGAGCATGACTTGACCGAAAGTCACCAATAAACTTCTTAAAGCCTATGTGTCTTCTATTCTGAATTCTGACTGCTGGATTCTGGCTTCCTTTTGGAATCATTATGCGTTTAAAGCTATCATTTAAATTTTTTATTGCTTTTCTTACCACATCACTTGCGATCGTTGTCGTTATGGTTGTGGCCATGCAGTATTATGCCCGCCAGAATTTCGCGGATTATATACATAAAGTGGAGGCGATACGGCTCGGTGAGCTAAGCCGGGTTCTGCAGGAGGAATACCAGGGTAGCAATGGCTGGAACCGGCTTCGCAAAAATCCTGAGCGGTGGCGCAAACTGCTGCGGCCCCGCGACTCAGCCGCCTATGCAGAGAAGCCGCCTGCAATACCCCCGGGATTTGAATCCTCCCTGAAGGTGCCCCCACCGCTGCCTCCGCCACATCCTCCAGGCGGGCGAGGATTTCCAGAAGATGCTGCGCTGCGGGACGGGCCGGACAGAAGACCTCCCCCTGATGAACAAGACCCTGAAAGAAGACCACCGTGGGATGATCGCGACAGGCTCCCTGCTGATCAGCCTCCCCTGGGGATAGAACACAGGCTCACGCTGTTTGATGAGCAGCAGCAGCCTGTTGTGGGGAAAGCCGAATCAACAGCAGGCCATACACTGCAGGAGATCGTGGTGGACGGCAAAACCGTCGGGTGGCTTGGGCTCAGAAACGAACAGAGTCCCTCGGATCCGCTGAACATGGCCTTTTTAAAAGAACAGGCCCGGGCGTTCTACCTTGTTGGCGCACTCATGCTGACGCTGGCGGCTGTTGTTGCATTTCTGCTGTCACGCCATCTGCTGGCGCCGGTGCGGGAGCTTATCAATGGCACCCGCAGCCTCACCACCCGCAAGTTCGACACCAGAATCAGCGTAAACAGCTCAGATGAACTGGGCCAGCTTGCCGAGGATTTCAATCAGATGGCGCAGACCCTTCAGCAGTATGAGCAGCTGCGGCAGCAGTGGATTTCCGATATAGCGCATGAGTTGCGCACACCCTTGTCCATACTGCGGGGGGAAATCGAAGCCCTGCAGGACGGGCTGCGGCAGGCAAGCCCTGAGCGCATCGACTCCCTGCATGCCGAGGTTGTGCATATGAGCAAAATAGTCAGCAACCTGCACGACCTGTCGCTCGCGGAAAGCGCCGCGCTGCATATTAAAAAAGAGCCGGTCAAACTGGTGCAGGCGGTGCGGTCATGCCTGCAGAAGTTTCAGGGCAGATTTGAGGAGCTCGACATTGCGCTTGCTGATGAACTCGGCGATGCTGAAGCCATCACCATACCCGGCGACAAAGGCCGGCTCATGCAGGTGTTTTTAAATATTCTGGAAAACACCCTGCGCTACACGGACTCGCCGGGCAGCCTGACCGTGCGGCAGCTCTGCACCACGACCGATGTGTTCCTGCAATTTTCTGACACCAAACCCGCGGTCCCCACGCCGTCGCTTCCACGGCTGTTTGACCGGCTGTACCGAGTCGATCCGTCGCGCAGCCGCGAGCACGGCGGGAGCGGCCTGGGGCTTTCAATCTGCAAAACAATTATTGAAGCCCATGGCGGCACGATAAAAGCGCGGCACGCCGCAGCCGGGGGGCTGCAGATAGAAATCACTCTCCCGCTGCTGAAAAATCAAAGCCCCTTACGCAAGGCAGGAAACGGCAATGACGCATAAGCACATTCTTATTGTTGAAGACGAACAAAAGATCGCGGACGTGCTCAAAGAGTATCTTGAAAAGGAAGGCTTCCGGGCAACCATAACGGGCCGCGGCGACCAGGCGGTCGCGCAGGTTCGCAAAACCGCGCCCGACATGCTGCTGCTCGACCTCATGCTGCCGGGCATGGACGGCATGGCGGTGTGCCGGGAAGTCAGAAAATTTTCAAACGTGCCCATCATCATGGCCACGGCAAAGGTTGAGGAAATCGACCGGCTGATCGGGCTTGAGCTGGGCGCAGACGACTATATCTGCAAGCCTTTCAGCCCGCGGGAGGTGGTCGCGCGCGTAAAAGCCGTTCTGCGGCGCAGCGCTCCCGAACCCGCTGAAAAAAATCTCAGCCTTGGGCCCATTTCACTTGATGAGGTCAGCCATCAGGCCATGGTAAGCCAAAGCCTGCTGGATCTGACGCCCAGCGAGTTCAGGCTTCTGCAGGTTCTGATCGGGCAGCCGGGCAGGGTGTTTTCCCGGGAGGAGCTGCTTGCCCGCGTGCAGGGCTATGACTGCGAAGGCTATGACCGCACGATCGACTCCCACATTAAAAATCTTCGCAAAAAAATAGCCGCGCACTTGCCCGGCAAGGAGATAATAACAACCGTATATGGTGTTGGGTATAAGCTCAGCTACGCCCCGGAATAACGCTTGAATACACGGGGATAGAGGACGCACCTGAAATATTGACCTGCTTAAAACATTGCGTGCCTGTTTTTCTCGGAACCACAGCATTTCGGCCACGGTCAAGTTGAGTTAGTAGATAAAAACAGCATCGGCCCAGCTTGCATGATCGCAGGTGTCTCCATCTCCGGCATCCTCCACGATAAGCATTAACTGGCTGGCGCCGTTGAGCGGCACTTTTACATGTTCGGTTGGCGTGTCCCCCTTCATGACCGGTGAGGTGTAGCGCAGCGAATCATCGACCAGCACTTTAAAAACAATACTGCCCTTGCTATGGGCTTCGGAATCGTCCAGGCCAATATCGGCTTCAAAAAAACTCATCTTTTTATCGATACTATAGATAATTTCCGAGTGTGCATGGGTGCCGAGCCCTTTTGCATATTTTTTGCCGTTCAGGCTAATCGGATGTGTGTCAATGTTAGCGTCTCGCATCAGATGGCCGAAAGACTGCTCAGCGCTGTCAGGTTCAATATCGCTTAAAAACACCTTGTCGCCGGGCTTCGGAGGTGCCTTGGGTGATAAAGACGCGGAGGCGAGAGCTGTGACCGTATCATATATTTTGAAAGAGTCGCCCTTGCAGGACTGGTTGTAGATAAGGTTGTATTGTGCAAACGCCCTTTCATCGATTTTGAAATGTCTCCGCTCCTGCGGGCCGATGAGGACATGGGTGATTTTATATTTTTTTATAAGTTTGATGTCGCCCGTGCTGTAGATTTTCTTTATATCGTTTTCAGTGCCGGGCTTCCTGAATCCCGTATTCGGGGTGTAGGAACCATCAACAACCTGCCGGGCCGCAAGCGGCGGAACATAATGAATAATATCGTCCGATGTTAGAAAAACTGCTTCTTTGGGAGTATTCTCCCTTATCCACTGCGCGGTGGCTTTTTCACAGGGGGTAAACATCGTCTGGCCAGGCCGCGAGAATATCACATATGCTTCCAGCAGTGACGGGGCTATGGCCCCGAGCGTGATTATCAGTATTGCCAGCAGCTTAAGGAAAAAGTTCTTTTTATACAAGGAGCCCAACAGTATGGCGGAAAAAAAACAGAGCATGAGGTCGAAATACAGAAAAAATTTGTTGCTGTCGCCCCAGGCTGGGGAAATGCGGTAGAAGTTTATGAGCAGAAAAAACATGAACGGAATGGCGGTGAAGAGCATCACAATGATGCCTTTTCTGGCCTCTTTCGACTGCAGCGAAAGCCCTCTGTCCCTGGCGCAGCAGACGATACAACCGGCAAGACCCAGCAGCAGGGGAAATCCGGCAACGCGGAGCCAGAATATAATTCTGGCCAGAAAAAATGAGCCGAGCAATGGAAAATCATTTATGCCGCCGCCGATTTTGTAAACATCAAACCCTGAAAAGTTTGGGGTCTTGGGTTGTGAAAATAGAAACAATATCTGGGGCACCGCAAGAAGCAGCGGAAGCAGGCAGGCAACCGTTTTAATAAAATTTCTCCTCCGGCATAACGCCGCCAGGACAAATATGGGCCCTACGACGAGGAAGGTGTGAATATGGAAAAGCGGCGTGAGCCCCAAAACGCACGAGAGCATAAAAAGCGATCTATAGTCGGACTCCTCCTTGAGAAAAGTCCTGTAGGTGCCCGCGAGCACGATCAGGCCGAGGGGAAGCCCGAACAGAAAAGGGCGCTGCGGGTGAAAAAAGTTGATAATGGGGTTCAGAAAATTAAAGAAAGGATACAGGAGCTCATTTCTTACACTCACCCACGATGACAGCGAAAACCCACTACCGCCCAAAGGATGGCCGAGCAGCGCAACAATGAGATTGCCCAGAGCGATATGCCCCATGATAAAAAGAATCGCCGCAAAGCCCGTGCGCATGTTGTCGGAAAGCAGCTGACGGTAAAAGTAATACAGCATTGTGGCCAGCGCAAAAGCGAACAGCAGCTGGGGGATAATCACGGACGCCATCAGGGGAATCCCGCCGAGGTTCAGAATTGCCGAGTGGAAATTGACCATGAAATGGTAGATCATTTTGGCGCCGGCGGCCTGGGGATTGCCCGGCGGGAATTGAACATGCTCCAGGAAGGCCGAGACCATGGAAATGTGATAGGGCATATCCGTGTAATTGGCCGAATACAGTATGTCGCCGGATTTCGTTTCCCACATCCCGAAAATAAAGTACGGCATTATAAAGAGAAGCAGTGCCACATGCACAACAGGTATCGATTTACGGTTAAACACTTTTTCTGCAAACCAGCGTCCGTTTTTATTCTTTGCGAATTTTGCGTAGCCCGCGCATGACGCCATGACGATAAGGCTGAAGGCTAACGAGTAATAATTGAACCCAAGGAGAAGCGCTGCGGCATAGACGAGCCATGTGGCAAAAAGCGTTCCCGTAATTATCGCGAAAGCGAGCTTAGCCCAAAAATTATCCTCCAGAGCGTCTATGGTTTCCTCAAAAAGAAAGCCGATCCAGATAGAAAGAATGAGAAAAAGAATGCCGATCATGATTGTGTGCTCAATGTATTATTATTTGCCGGCCCAGTACGGTTGTTGCCTGTCGTGCTCAGCCCGCGGTACACCGGTATTATTTCTTGCCGGCGCTGTTATAATGTTTATACAGTCGTAAAAGCTCACGAAATGCTTTAAATATCACGAATGGATTACCGCCGGTCTGAGTGCCGAACCGGCGCGGCCGGTGCGTCACCCCGACTTCTTTAAACCGGGCGCCCGCGCGGTGCAGGTTCAGCAGCAGCTCGGCGCTTATCACGGCGCCCTTCGAGGTAAGTTCGATCTTTTTGATAAACTCCCGCCGTATGAGCTTGAACGCACAGTCCAGGTCCCTGACACGGAATCCCAGCACCAGGTAGACTAAAAATTTCCACAGGGTGGCGAACAATATCCTGTGCGGCGGATCACTCCTTTTTTTTCTGTAGCCTATAATAGCATCGTAATCGGTTGTGTGCTTCAGCAGCAGCTCAATCTCCCGGATATCGAACTGGTTATCGCCGTCGGCGAAAAAGACCCAGTCATAGCGCACGTTTTTAAAACCCGAAATCAGGGCCGCGCCGTAGCCACTGTTTTTTTCATGATGAATAACGCGCAGGTGTTCGTCTGCCGCGCAAAGCCCGTCGGCTATGGCGCCGGTTTTATCGCTGCTGCCGTCGTCGATGATGAGTATTTCATATTGCTGCACGAGCCCGGTAATAGCCCCAATCGTTTCGCGTATCAGTGTTTCTAAATTGCCGGCCTCATTGTAGCACGGAAAAAAAATAGAAAGAGAAACAGGATACATACATTTCTTCCTTATTTTTATTTTATGCAAATAGTATCATATTGGCAAACTGGCAGTCTAATCACCACGACTTGGATCAATGGCTTGATTAGTTTTTATAAACACTATATAAGCCAATGACATTGTTGTCAATAAAAGCCGTGAGAATTGACCATAAAACAGATGCTTCTTCGCCGGCCCCGAAACAGCCCATATAAATCTTGATTTTTTATCCACGTGGCCGCAAAATTCACTTACGTGGCAGGGGCTCAAAGTATTTTAAATTTTCCCTCAAACAGAAGGATGAATAATGGAATCTTTTTTGAACCGTCTGTACGGATTCGACCAGTCGAAAATTGAAAACAGGAAACATGTCCGCTTTCCATTATCGCTTCCGGCGCACTGCTATTACAGGGCAGGGGAAAAAGCGCGGGAATGCACCCTGGTTGATGTAAGCGAACAGGGTGTGGGGTTTGAGCTTGGCGCTGATGTTGACATACGCTATGGACAAAACGTGCTTCTTTCAATATTTCTTCCCGAAAGAAAAACGCCGGTAAGCGCAATTACAAAACTGCAATGGGCCAAAATCCCCCATGAAGGAAATCCTAAACAGCGAATAGGCAGCCGACTCGTTTTTATACATCCAAGGGACAAAGCGCAGCTGCTGCAGCAGGCCCATGCAATGCTGCTCGTGGGCGTGGCTAAAAACAGTTTTGCTTTAAGCGCTCTGTCGCTTCGCTACCCGAAACTCAAGTGAACGAGGCGATGGCGGCTGTAGTGCCCGGCCCTCTCGCGGTTGAAGGGTTAGAGCATGTAACAAAATGCTGTAGCCATATGGCCACCGGGGGTTTTTGGTGTAGCAGCCCGTGCGGTTCGAGCCATTGGCCTATTTCCACAATTGGCGTATCTTGCGAGAATATAGCACGGGCAAATGAGCCAATAACTCCCCGGTGCAAACGGCTACAGAATAAAGTTACATGCTCTAGCCCTGAACCGCTTTTTCATTATTGGTACGCGCAGGGTGCGCCTCACTCACCAATGAAAGCTGAAAACCAAAAAATGGTTCGCCATGCGCACCCTGTCACTTCAGCGTTTCATCCAAACTCTGCGCATAAGCACATAAACGAACCTGCACAGAAAGGCCATTCAATGCTGCATATCTTTATTGACGGCGATGCCTGCCCGGTGAAGGATGAAGCCTACCGCGTGGCGGAGCGCTACGGACTTCAGGTAACGCTGGTGGCAAATGCGTGGATGCGCGTGCCGCAAAAAACCTGGGTGCGCCTTGAAATCGTGGCAGGAGGGTTTGATGCGGCTGATGACTGGATCGCGGATCATGTCGAGGGCGACGACATCGTCATTTCCGCCGACATTCCCCTTGCAGGCCGGTGCCTGGCACAAGGCGCCTGCGTTCTTGGCCCGACCGGCAAGCCGTTCACCGTTGACAATATAGGCCCTGCGCTGGCAACGCGGGAACTGCTCTCGGGGCTTCGTGATCTGGGGGAGATCGGCGGCGGCCCTCCGCCCTTCAGCAAGCGAGACCGGTCGCAGTTCCTGCAAGAGCTTGATAAGATGATTCAGGCCATCCGCCGCAGGCAGACATAAAAATAGCGCCATCATAAAAGCAGTCGAGGGCACAACAAATGAGTTCAGGTATGAAACCAGCAAACAATAAACCCGGCAGGATAGTCTACTCGACGGAACATGGCCGCACCTGCCCTGCCTGCGGCAAGCCGGCGCCGGGGTGCATATGCCGCAAAAAAAATGCAGCGCTTCTAGGCGACGGGATCGTGCGGGTCGGCAGGATTACCAAGGGCTGCAAGGGCAAAGGCCTGACCGTGATAACCGGTATTCCGCTTGAAGGTGACGGGCTTGCGAATCTGGCAAAACAGCTCAAGCAGAAATGCGGCGCAGGGGGCACCATCAAAGACGGCGCTGTGGAAATTCAGGGCGACCACCGCGACATGCTTGTGGAAGAGCTTAAAAAGCTGAAATATACGGTAAAGCGCTCAGGAGGGTAAGCAATAATCAGGCCTTATAGCAGCTCTCTACGGCTGCAGAAAAAACAAAAACGACCGGGATCACAAGGTATGATTCCGGTCGTTTCAATCTTTTACCAGCGAAAATCAGGCCTGAGCCTTTTCACCCTTTTCAGCTTTTTCAGCCTTTTTGGCCTTCTTGTCCTTCTTCTCCTCTTTCACAGGAGCCGCGACATGCTTTTTCTTCTTCGGGCCTTCCGCGGCTGCTTTCGCCGCGGCATCAATCTTTTTCTGATGGGCGCTCTGGACAACACTCCTCATCTTCGCAATCGAGGCAACGGCCCTGGCGGTTCTTTTAACCTCGGCCTTCAGGTGCTGCAGCACCTTGTCGTTTTTCTGCTGCGCATCCGTAAGCCCCTGTTGTACAAGCACTTCTTTGCGTGCGGCAAGCTGAGCCTCAAATTTCTGTTTCTGCGACTCGCGTATTTCTGTTCTGTTTGATCCCATTGTTGCTCCTTTGCTAAAAACTTTTCACTCGACTGATACCAGCGCTACAATACATCGTTTTGCAGCCCAACCGCTGCTGCCTCCTCGACAGGTTTATGGCTTTATAGCACAATTTGTGCTAATGACAAATACAAACTTGCAAAACATTATGCTGGGAAACTATTGCAATGACCTGCTGCCACAGCTGTAATAATCCCGTTGATGCCGGCGGCCGGATCGGCCGCACCGACACCTGCCCGCACTGCGACGCTGATCTGCACTGCTGCCGGAACTGCCGCTTTTATGACGCAGGCTCCTACAATCAATGCCGTGAGCCGCAGGCTGACCGGGTTGTCGATAAGGAAAGCGCAAATTTCTGCGATTGCTTTTCTTGTGCTGAACGCAGCGCAGGCGCTGCCGGCGGCGCTGCAGCAAAACGAAATCCCCTTGACGGACTTTTTAAAAAATGAACCGGTCCCCGTCCATAAAAAAAGCCGCGCGGGCCACGGCGCTGTTGTGCGCTGTTTTTCTGACTGCCGCAGCCATGGGCTGCAGCGGCGGATTGGTGTATCGTCCCGAGCCTGAGCCGAAATATGATTTACCGAAAGATATCTCCATAGAGCAGGATATATACGCTGCCACCGCACGGCCAACACCCAAACCGCAGCCCCCGTCCGCGGACAGACCCAAAGAGCAGCCGCCATCCAGGCCGGTTGCTGATACTGCCGCCGACAACTCCCTGGCTACCCCGGCTTCACAGGATACCATCTGCATCAGACCGAACGGAAGCACCTACTCCTTTTTTGCCGGCATTGGAGAAAAAAAAGGATTTTACAGCCTGCATCGCGCTTCGTTCAGGCGGTTTGATTTTGCCATGATCGAGGCAAAAAAAATTGCCCGGCAAACGGGGCAGATGACTTTTGTCAGAAGAGCCGAACTGCCCGGCAGCGGCATCTGGTACCGGCTGTATTTCGGAATGTTTCCGACGGAATCCGCGGCTCAGGCGCTGGGGGTGAAAATGAAGTCGGATGGCGCTCTGGACTATTTTTGCGTTTATAAGCTTTCAGCGCCCCTTGCGGCAGAATAGAGCATGTAACTTTATTCTGTAGCCGTTTGCACCGGGGAGTTATTGGCTCATTCGCCCGGGCTATATTCTCGAAAGATACGCCAATGGTGGAAATAGGCCAATGGCTCGAACCGCACGGGCTAACGCAGCAAAAGTTCACCTGTGCGGACGGCCATGGAAAAAATGCTCTACTACCGGCCAAACTCCCGATCATCAAGTTCTATAACCGGCGGCGGCGCAAAGTCCGTTTGATGTATGCCGCCCCAGCCGTTTTTGCCATTGCCCGTGCTCTGCCCATTACCGACATCAGCCGCATCATGATTCTGGCCTGACTCATCGCAAGATATGCAGAATGCAATAATCCGGGCTGCGGAAAAGATACACAGGAGCTGAATGCGCCGCTATGGAAAAGATGCGCGCCCACGGCTTTGCCCGGATCCTCAACGGTCTCGGGCAGGAGATCTGTCGCCACTACCCCCTCAAATGGCATACACTCAAAAAATATTTCCGTCCAGGAATGGTCCTTGCCGGCTATACGGTGAGAGTTGCCCGCACCCGCCCGGAAATCTCCTGTAAATCGTGCTCGTCAGGCCGGCCGATCCCCCTTACGGCTGATTTATGAGGCTCGCCATGTACCCCGCGCCGAAGCCGTTGTCGATGTTTACCACGGCCAGGCCCGAGGCGCAGGAGTTGAGCATACCCAGAAGCGCAGCCACGCCCCCGAAGCTTGCCCCGTACCCCGTGCTGGTGGGAACTGCAATGACGGGCCGCGCCACCAGGCCACCGACCACGCTCGGGAGAGCCCCCTCCATGCCCGCCACCACGATAATGACATTGGCGGCCGTAATTTTATCCTTCTGATTCATTAATCGATGAATACCCGCAACCCCCACATCATAGACATGGTCAACGCGATTGCCCATAATCTCAGCCGTCACCATGGCCTCTTCGGCAACGGGAATATCAGAGGTGCCCGCCGATATGACCAGAATGGAGCCGCGGCCCCTCTGCTCGACAGGGCCGCTCGCAAGCGTCAGCGAGCCTGATGCAGGATGAAAAATGGATTTTCGAAATGCCTTTTTTATAAGCTTTGCCTTTTTTTCGTCCAGGCGAGTGGCAAGCACATGAGATTTTTGTGCGGACATCTTTTTCATGATCTCGATAATATGGGCTGCTGTTTTTCCCTGGCCGAAAATCACCTCGGGAAATCCCGTGCGGATCGTGCGGTGATGATCGATAGTGGCAAAGCCGACATCCTCAAACGGCAGAACCCGCAGACTTTGAACCGCCTCATCAACCGTTAGCCCGCCCTTCCGGACCTTTGTGAGAATACTTTTTATATCTTTTTCATTCATGGCATGCACCGTAAATTATGGCCGATTAGGCACTATTTCACTCATCGCAACCGACCTCGTTATATGTTGCTCAGTAAGGGCGGTTCGCGAACCGCCCCTACATGCTGTGGCGGATTCGCAGTCAATAGCCACCCGCGTAGCGGGTGGCTTGGATTCCCATGAAAGGGGAAGACAAGGGCACGAAGTGCCAAGTTGCCTTCTGCCTCCACCGCCGGAGGCGGTGGTTTCTGGCAGACAATGTCAGCGGGTCTGCACGGATAAGTCTCTATTACCTAACAGCCTACAGACTTATAGCCGATCCAACAGCCTGCCCTAAAAATGCCGAAACCCTGTCTCTTGCAGCCGAACCGGCTTTCCGTGTATGCCGATAGTCTTCAGCCCCTGCCGCCTGTGCGTGATCTCTCCGATGCCCGTCATGGCCAGGCCGAGCCTTTTAGAAATCATCTGAACTTTCTTCACTCGTGCAGCAGGAACCGTAAACAGCAACTCGTAGTCTTCCCCGCCGCTGAGCGCCGGAAGATAATAATTTTTTGCGTATTCCGGGCAACAGGTCCTGTATGCCGCAGACAGCGGCAGCCGGTCAAGAAAAATCCGGGCGCCCACCGCGCTCTGCTTCATGATATGCCGAAGATCCCCCAAAAGCCCGTCGCTTATATCC
>Ga0209697_10006212_pt1 | contig 14545 bp, 7 predicted proteins | sample AliMusrvi5mmetaG_FD_184115 | JGI IMG/M metagenome (GOLD analysis project Ga0209697, IMG submission 184115) | Freshwater lake bacterial and archeal communities from Alinen Mustajarvi, Finland, to study Microbial Dark Matter (Phase II) - Alinen... | ecosystem: Environmental > Aquatic > Freshwater...
GGGCATTTTGGACCTGGGCGGCCACAACCTGACGCTCTCCGGACTCTATACGTCGTCGGCGGTCGATACCGTGACCAATAGCAGCGCCGTCCCGGCGACACTGGCCATCGACAATGCCGCCGATATCACCATCGACGGCCGCTTCATGGGGAACTTGTCGCTGGCGAAGTATGGCGCAGGGCGATTGACGCTCAACGGCCAGAGCAACAGCTCCGGCCAAGCCCTGGTGTACGACGGCACCCTCGATATCGAGGGCATCTACGCCGCCTGCGCCCAGACTGTCCCTGGCTTCGGTAACCCGCAAGTCGTGCTGCCGACCGACCCGATTTACGTCTTCGTTATTCCGCCGAGTTTCGTGGGGAGCCGGGACTATTCGATCTCGGGTACGCTTTCAAGCAATAATGGCGGGGCGTCCGTGTTCGGCACCGATTGGCAGTCCGCGGTCCAAAAGGTTATCACAAGTACCGTTGTCGTGCAGCAAAATAGCCTCTATGACTACAAGACCTACGGCGATAGGCCATTCAGCGTCATCAGTCAGATTATCCGGAGTGGAAGCGACGTTGTTACCGGTACGGGTTTCCTCATCGGTAGGGCGTTAGACGTTGCAAACGCGGTCAACAGTACGGTTCACTCTGGCGAAGATTACTTCAACTATAGGCGTCAGGGCCTCAGTGGCAACGAGATGATTGTCGCCATGGAGGACAAGCTCGGCCAAAATCCGGATAGAGACTACAACGACGCGATATGGGTCGTCGGCGTGGCCTCCGGCGACTTGGCCATCGACAGCAACAACAACAGCCTGACCGGCGCCCCAGACCTGCACCATCCGGAAGAGACTACCAACTCCTACATCGACGACGCCAAGGAAGACCAAAAACCTGGCAAGTTCATCGCAGTACAGAAGGACACCAATGGCCTCCGCGTGGCCATGGATGTTCGGATTAACGACTGGACGCCCGGCGTCTCGCAGGCACGTTTCGTTTGCACGGACCTGCGCACTGGAAGCACCAGCAACCCTGGATTGCAGCTCTGGACGACCGAGACAGGTTCGACCGGGCAGATCGAATTCAACACGCCATATTCGCCGGAAAACTCCCCATTGAATTTGACTTCGGGCCAGTACAAGAAGCTCTATGTCGCGGGCCAGAGGGCCGGTGAATTCGAGATCAAGCTGGAAATCAATCCCTTGGGTAGTAGTGGAACATGGCAGTCCGTCGACAAGGTGAGGTTCACCGTCCTCGACGAAAACGTTACCTGCCTGGAGTGTACCTACGGGATCACGGTTAGCCCAGCAGGCGTCTTTTGGAGCGACAATGGCCCTCTGAGCGGCAGCGTCACCATGAACTCGGCTTCGCCAGGCGACACACGGTTCGGCCTGCCTGCGCACCTCGTCCTTACTGGCAACGGCGTGGCCGTCCTTCAGAAGGATAAGATCGCCATCTGGGACTACGATTCCAGCCACAACAATCTTACGGCGCGCAAGCCGCAAGCTCAGGGCACGATGGAGAAGCAGGGCACGGGCACGAACATCACGTTCGTTGAAACCCTGAATGGCACCAAGTGGACCTTTACCGCCCCAGTCGGAGACAATGTTCCGGACTATTTCGGCCTCCTGACGAGCCAGGTCGATGCCTATGGCATCCATACCGACTACTCCTATGTTTCCGGAACTAATCAACTCCAAGACGTGATCTCCACCGTCGGCCCCACGGTTGGCGGGATTCCGTCGCAACAGCGAATAGCTTACTCTTTCAGCGGCAGCGACCTGATCGAGACAGTGACTCTCGGCTATGCGGATGATGTCAGCAGCGGCGGCACGGAAATGGCTTCCGGCAAATACTGGCACACCTCCAAGACAGTCGGCAGCGCCCAGTACTCCTTCAACACATCTAGCGACGGCAAGAACGACCTGAAGCTGATCCGTACCAAAGATGCTGACGGGAATGTCACCGGTGCCACCTACTACAGCTACTATACGAGCGATGATCTGAAGCATCAGGTCAAATATGTCCTCAACCCAGCCTCCGTCGCCCAGGTCATGCAGGCCAATGGGTTCGGCTCAGACTATAGCCAATTGGACAACTCCAATTTTAATCTCGGCAACTACGCCGACAACCACCTCACATACGATGCCGCCAGCGGTCGCGTCACCTCGAACACCGTCAAGGGAAGCGGCGTGACCAGCTACGACTATCACTTCAGCACCCTTCCTGATGGCATCAACACCTGGTCTGTTGAAAACGAAGAAAGCCAAACTGTCAACGGCGTGACCACGACCACGGAAACCTTCTATAACTTCGAGGGTGACGTGTTGTTCAGTGACACGTCGGACGGCAGCAGCCACCAATACACCTACAACCAATACGATAGCTACGGAAACCTTGTTGAGAGCGCTCAGTCCTCTGCCGTGAGTGACCATTCGGATCCCACGGCAGACTCCCAACTCGTGGTGTCCTTCAACACGTCCGGCCTCTTCAATGTCTACAGCTACTACACCTCGACAACCGCCACAACGAGTGCGTCGGGCGATGACTTGTACGACCGTGGCGTGAAGGGCTGGTTGCACCAGACCTTCGTGGCCCAATGGAAGGACCAGGCCGACGCAATAGTCAATGGCACCTTGACTGACGGTTCGGGGCTCCAATCGACCGTCGATTATATTGCTGCAACAGATGACAACGGCACGTCCTACTACACCTTCCATTCCATTGAATATGCCAAGGCCGACGGTGCCGACCCGAGGATCACCACCTACGCCTACACGTTCGACGGTCAGGCCATAGCAACCGCAACCACGACCCTGACCGCAGTTGACGTGGATCATGGCGGAACGGGCTCTGCCTCAACCAGTACCGATATCTACGACACGCTAGGCCGCGTGGTCTGGTCCAGGGATGCTGCGGGCTCGGTCAGCTACACCCAATACGATTCCGCTACCGGCGCGGTGTGCAAGCAGATCCAGGACGCCGACGTCAGCAACAATGTGGGTGCGAAATTTGCCGCCGCTGATTACACGCAATTGACTGAGATTTATACTGCAAACGGCTGGACCTTGCCCACCGGCAAGAATCTCGTCAGCACCTACGTGCATGATTCCCAGGGCCGTACCATCAAGGAAACTGCACCCGACGGCCAAATCACATACACGGTCTACAACGACACGATTCACACCGAGGGCACGGCCACCATCCTCAACGAAACCCGTGTCTACACGGACTGGAACTCGACCACTCATACGACCAACCGCCCGATTCATGTCTCCCGCGAGGTCGTCCTCGGCTCGGATCACTTCACCGAATCGCTCACGTTGTCATGGTCCGGCGCGATGGCGTTCAATGGCGATAACAGCCCGAAGGGCGACGATTCGTTAAACAGCTCGCACGCCGTTATCGAGTCGCTCTCCCGTTCGATTATGAACGATGCCGGGCAGGTCAGGGCCTCGCGACAGTATTCCTCGCTGAAAGACGGCAACACGACTATTGCTTACTCCACCTCGCTCGCCTTGGGCGCGAAGGACCTGAATTACTTCGACACGGAATATATCTACGACTCCCAGGGCCGCTCGCTGGCCACCGTCGATGCCTCCGGCGCGATCCAGTATACGGTCTACGATGGTCAAGGCCGCGTCTCGGACGAGTGGGCAGGCAGCCGTGATGAAACGGTTACCGCGACCAATGCGACGGTCGTTTCAAGCTTCACCGATTGGTTGCAGAGCAACACCGGAAATGTGTATAACGGTGTAGTGCCCGGTGTGCAGCTCTACAAGCTATCCCACACCGCCTACGATGCCGACGGCAACACGATCGAGTCCGACGCCTACTTCGACGTCAACGGCACTGCCACACCCCGCAAGACCTGTTATCAATACGACTGGCGTGGCCGACAGATCGGTACCTTGGGCCCTGACGGCGTCGCCACCATCGACAACCTCGACAACCTGGGCGAGGTCATCGCAACGGTAACGGCCGCGAACGTGAGCCACACCGCCGGCCAGCCATTCAATCTCGCAAACGCCAAGGTCCTCAGCTACACGACCACCGACTACAACGTCCGCGGGCTGGTCTATGCCACGACCCAGCACGACGTTGCCGGCGCTACAGTCGCTTGGAATACGGTGGTTACTGATGCGTTTGAAATTACGTTAGGCAACAACACGCAGCCCGACATAACGTACCTCACCTGGTTCGACAACCTGGACCGCACTGTCAAGACCCAGCAGCCCGATGGCCTGATTCAGAAGACGGCCTACAACAGCCTTGGCCAAGTGGACGCCGAATACACGGTCTCCAGCGAGGGGACTGGGACGAGCCCCGACACCAGCCCGTACAACACGAACGATGATGTTTTCGTAAGCGTCACCGCGTATGATTACGATTCGTTTGGGCGGCAAATCGCAGTTGAGCAGGGCATGGATCTCGCATCGACGAAGATTGTCAGCAGGACTTGGTACGATTCCGCACATAACGGCTCCGGCACCGAACAGTTCCGCACTACCGGCGTTTCGACGGTCAAACCGGGCAGTAATGGGGGTAGCAACGCCGCCGATCCCAACAATTACGCACTGACGACCTATGGCTACGATCCCGCCGGACGCCAGAACAGCACGGTTTCGCCCTTGGGGTCGACCACCGTTGATACGTTCGACATGCTCGGCCGGACTACGCAAACCGACACGTATGTCGGCGACACGAACAGCACGCTCGTATCCGAGACGGTCAACACCTACACGAACGACCGATTGTCGTCGTCGAGCCAGCAGCAGGTGAACAACTCCGGCAGTATTGTCTCCGGCGGAGCCATCACCACCACCTACTCCTCCGCTGGCGATCCCCTTGGCCGTCAGAACAAGGTCATCGATCCGACCGGCGCTTATACGCTCACTACCTCGGACCTCCAAGGCAATATGCTTTGGCAGGAATCCTATTCCGCTACCGACAGCGTCAACCCTATCGATGTGAAGGGTAACGTTTATGACGCCACAACCGGGCGGCTGACCCAAGTGCTTCAGGGCACCACGCAAGGGAACGCCACACCCGTCACCGTTTACCGGTACGATACCGACCATGATGGGACTTCCGGCGTGGACAGCGACAACGAAGGCCGCGTCATGGCTGTGGGGACTTTGAGGGCTATCGACACCCTGAGCCATACGGACACCGACTACGCTTGGACCACTTACGGATACGATGGTTTCAGCCGCCAGAACCTGACCACGACGCCTGCCCCAGGCAATGGGCCGCACGCGATCACGACCGAGCAATACTATGAGCCGGGTATCGGTCGGCCCACGGTGACGGAGAGCTACTGGACGGTTGACAATGGCGTGACGAAACACTACGTCTCCGCATCGCAAAACATTTATGGCGGAAGCGGTAATGTCTTTCTCGTCAAAACGCAGGGTTACCAAGTATCCACGACGAGCGATACGACCGACCCGATCAACCTTTCGCATCTGGACACCAGCTACACCTACGGCGACTACGGCCGCGTGGTCAAAACAACGAATCCTGACGGCTCGTTTACGGCTACAGCCTACAGCCTCGGCGGCACCGTCACGTCAACCTATCGAGGCTGTTTCCTTGGGGCCGGTTCGGACCCGGGCATCAGCGGCGACACGATCGTCGAACAGACTGCGTACCAATACGACGACTTAGGTGACGTCATCCTCACGGCCAACTATCAGCGGCATGAGGGCATCTCGGACGTCGGGGCTTTGACGCCCAGCAACGCCCGCGTCAGCTACGTCGCCGCCTGGTACGACAGTCTTGGCCGCAACACCGACGTGGCCGATTACGGCGCACCCCTCGACACCTTTGCGCGGCCGGATAGCGTGCCCGCCCGGCCTGCCGCCGATGCAGAAGACAGCGTGCATGTCACCTCCTATGCCTTCGACGGCTATGGCCGGCAGAATCTCACGACCAACCCGAAGGGAATAAAGACGCTCCAGGTCTTCGACGCACTTGGCCGCGTCATCTACACCATTGCCAACTTCAAGGCCGGATCAACCTATTGGGAACAGTCGGGCACCGTTGACGACTACAGCCGGCCGAAACCCCATCTCACCACGACCGACGTCAACCAGATCATCCACTACGACTACGGAGACAACGGCCAGCTTTCCGCCCAGACGGTTATCGATCCGAAGTGCGATGGCAACGAGACGGGCTATCAGGCCGACAACCAGGTCACGCGCTACATCTACTCCGGTGACCTGAACGCCACGCACCAAGGCTCGCCTGTTCCTCGCGGCGACCTGCTGCGGGCAGTTGTCTATCCCGACAACACGCCCGAAAACACCTCCACCGCGAGCATCATCAATGCGCTCAACACCAACACGTCGGGCGACTTCGTCGAATTCACCTACTATGCCAGCGGCGCACAGCACACCAAGACCGACCAGCGGGGCGTGGTGCATGACTATTCTTACGACAGCTTAGGCCGCGTGACCGAGGACACGGTGACCTCGCTCGGCCGCCCCAACCAATATGTCGATAGCACAGTGCTCGACATCGCCACCACCTACAACGATCGCGGGCAGGTACTCACCGTTACCAGCTATGACACTGCCGACCTGGTAAACCGAACCGATGACGACATCGTCAACCAGATCGCCTACACCTACACCGGCTTCGGGCAGGTCGAAACCACCAAGCAAGAGCACGACGGGGCCGTAACCACCGCAACGCCAAGCGTCCAGTACGGGTACGACAACCTTGCCAGGCTTGAGAGCGTTACCTATCCCGAGAATCCAACTGACCAGTCGGCTACGCCCCGAGTCGTCGGCTACCGTTATGGCGATAGCAGCAACACGGCCTCGATCGACGATCAAATCTCGGCCCATCTTTCCCGGGTGTCGGCCATCACCGACGGCACCACGGATCTGGCTCAGTACACCTACCTCGGCGCCGGCACGATCATAAACACCGCCCATCCGGGGGTGGACGGCGGGCTTGATTTGACGCTCGGCAACAAGGATAATGGCTACAATGGCCTTGATCGCTTCGGCCGGGTGGTCGATCAGCTTTGGAAGAAGGTCGGCGAGACCCCACAGATTCTCGACGAGTTCCTGTACGATTTCGACGCGGCCGGAAATCGCTCGTGGAAGGATAACGTGAAAGCGCTCGACGCCTTGAACCTTGACGAGGTCTATGCCTATGACGATCTTTATCGTTTGAAGGGTACGGATCGCGGGAAGTTCGTAGACGGTGTATTCGCGCAAGACAACAACTACCAAGACTGGACGCTCGACGGGCTAGGCAACTTCGCCGAGTTCACCAGCGGCGGCACGACGCAACAGCGCACCGTGAACGCGGCCAACGAGATTCAAACCATCAGCGGATCGACGATAACGCCGACCTATGACGACGCAGGCAACATGATCTCGATGCCCAAGACCGGCGCGGAATCGACGCGGCTTTTCACGGTCTACGATGCATGGAACCGCGTGAAGAAGGTCTATGTAGATGATGGCGACGGATACATCCAACCTTCCGATGCACCGGGTGGCGGTGTCGATGCGCTCTTGGCCACTTACGAGTTTGACGGCCAGAATCGCCGTATCGAGAAGACGACCACGGCCGCAAGCGGCGACGCCCGGCAGGTTGACTATTTCTTCAACGAAAACTGGCAGGTTCTTGAAGAGAGGACGACAAGAGGGACCGGCGCGGGCGCAACCATGGCCATCAACCAGTACGTCTGGGATCTCTCCTACATTGACGCCCCAATCGTTCGTTTCACCCAGACGCCCGGAAATGCCGAAACGGCTGTCTACTTCACGTGGGACGCCAACCACAACATCACGGCCGAGGTGGACGCCTCGGGCACCGTGCTTCAACGTTTCGTCTTCGACGCCTATGGCAAGGTGACGGCTTACCAGCCTAACTGGGCTTCCGCGGCCGCTCCAACCACCGACGGCCCGCTCTACTGCGGCTACTGGCTCGACACCGAAACGGGCTTCAGCCGTGCCCGCATGCGCGAGTACGTCACCAGCGTAAGCACCTGGGACGCACCTGACCCCATGGGCTATGCGGCAGGGGATGCGAATTTGTTGAGGTATTGCGAAAATAAGGTGACAAGTGCGACGGACCCAAGTGGATTAGCGGACGATTACTACACGGAGGATCCAGGCCAAAACGACGCCTGGCAGCTGCAATTCAAGAAGAATGAAAATGCCCAATGGGAAAATTTCAAGTTTGATTTAGAAACGGTGCTGTCCAACTTGACGAAATTTGAGCAACAGACGGTGCGGTTGTTGGAACAGGTTGGCCAGTTCTTCAAGAAAGCCACCAACGCTGCGGGTAGGGTTGTAAATCAGATTGCTGGATGGTTCCCAGGTACCGCCAAGATGCCCGATGTTGACTTGCGGCGGCCGAAGACATTTGAAGCAAAAATGATGAAGGGCTCTGTTTCAGGGAGCTATATGCTGGAGCGACCAATAATCAAAAAATTCTTTCCTGAATCACCTCTCGCAGAGGAGTCGCTCCACTGCAAAGATGTGCCCGCCACGCAGTATAGAGTCAAAGCCGAATCTTTCGGCCTGCATTGGGATCAACAATATACATTTGGTGCCGTTGGCCCACTCGCAAATTTCGTAGTCTTCGTGGGTGCGGATGTTACGGTGAATCAACTCGAAATCAGTTGGCTGCAGGTCACACCTGAGAAAGTGGTACCTCGTCGTAATCCGCCTGTTATCAGTTGGCCGTACGCAAAGGCCACCGGCACAATTCAGATATATGGTGGTGCTGAGGCAACTTTTAACGGGGAAGATGTATTGCAATTGAACGGATTTGGGAAGTTAGTAGTCGCGTCACCGTTTGACCTAGCAGCGGGGTCTGGCGGGATTTCTGCGACATTTAAGAAGCCGCTTGTGACTTTTTCGTATGCGGTATCCGGTGACTCGCTACTATTTGGATGGCACACCGAAAAGAAAGGCGAGATTTTGCTTAATCCACCTTCTAAGCCAGTGGCGTTTCCCACATAACTTCCATGTTTCCCTTCTCTGGCAAGTAAGGCGCATCGCATGTTGTCACTTAGGCCGCTCGCCGTTTCATTATCGGTATTAATCCTAAACCAGATAGCCCTCGCCGAAACCAGTGTCGCTGAGCAGGAAGTGATGTCGGCGGTGACGCGACTAGGGGGAACGGTACAAGCTGAAGCGGGAGTCGTCGTTGCTGCCGACTTGAGCGACACCAATGTATCAGATGCCGGCCTCGCTTTCCTTAGAGCTTTTTCGCATCTTAGGCAATTGGACTTGAGCGACACTCCCGTATCGGGCGAGGGGCTCGCTCGACTCGAAGGATTGGCCGAGCTCGAAAGCTTGCGTCTTGACGTCGTCGAATGTCACACCATGAAGCGCGTTTCCAGTGCATGCTTAGAACGCTTGGCTACTCTGCCGAAACTTCGGCATGTCAGCCTCCGGGGGCGAGCAATTAATCACGAGGGCGTGCAGTGCATCGCGCGGATCACCGGCCTCCAAAGTTTGGACCTCTCTTCTACCAACATCGACGATGAAGGGCTGGCTAAACTGGTCACGCTGCACGATCTTTGCGAATTGCATCTGAGCGGAACGAGTATCAGTGATGTGGGACTTTCGTCGCTGGCCGGGATGAGGCACCTTAAAGTATTGTCTCTCGAGGGAACGAAAGTATCCGATGGCGGAATCCAGCACATCAAAGGACTGACGAATCTTAGACGCTTGGATTTTGGCACTCATGTGTCAGCGGAAGTCGTTCGGCAGCTGAAGGGACTTGAGCACCTGGAAGATCTAAGATTCGGGCTTTATAGCTCAGTCGACGATCGCACCTTAGAGGCGATAGCGCAGCACAATCACCTTAAGACGCTGCGCGTCTGGGGCTCGCAAATTTCCGACAAAGGGCTTGTTCACTTAGATGTCCTTAAGGATCTCGAACATCTTGAACTTTGGACGGCGAAACCTACCGACATTGGGCTTGCGCACCTTCGCCAGTTGGCTAGAGTGCGGTATCTTGACCTTTGGTGTGGCACCGGAGCCGCCTTGCCAGACGCATCTGCAGAGTGCCTCCATGAATTGCGAATGACCTCGCCCGACCTCAACGATAGTGGCCTAGATCGAATCGGGACGTTCCGCAAGTTGCGCACACTACATATCTGTGCGATGCATGTGACGGATGCCGGCTTGCGTCCACTGCAGGGCCTGGAGTTCTTAGAAGAGCTTGCGATTTTTCCCGGATGGGGCGGTGACGGCGGTCAACCGGTGACCGAAACGACCGGTGATGGGCTTGCGAATCTTAATCGCTTGGTCAACCTTAAGAGGCTCTATTTGCGGGGATTGCCGCTTGGAAAGTCCGGCGTTCGTCATTTGGCCGGACTCCAGCACCTTGAAGAACTAGATTTGTGGGGCACGAAGGTCACGGACGCTGCACTATCGCATCTAAAGGGGCTTTCGCAGCTTCGATCCTTGAATTTGGCTTATTGCGAGTTAACCGATGCGGGACTTGAAAACTTAAGAGATCTTCGCCAACTTCGCAAACTGGCTCTTACGCACACCAAGGTAAGCAATACCGGCCTGGCGAAGATGAGGAATATGACTCAACTTCGTTGGCTTGGCCTTTCTGGAACGAACGTCGATGATGCCGGAATGTCGGAACTTGCGAGACATGGACGACTTCAGCAGATGGAGTTGCCAGCCCACGTCAGCTTCGATGCTCTCGAGCGTCTCAAGAAGGCGTTGCCAAATACAGTAATTTCTATTGGTAACTGAACAACGCGTCCTCCTGTCATGGGCCAGCGATTCCATACAGCCAACGCGAAGGAGAACGAAACCCCACGCGATGACGGTGCGTACCGTCACAGACGTCAGTCAGATTGACGAGTTGCAATCGATTACGTTGCGAGCATGAGAAGCTCTTTGGCAATTTGGTAAGGTTATAATCTTCGCCGCGCCCACTGTCTTGGGCCAGGGAGTTCATACAACTGAGTCGGGTGTGGCTTGAACCCCAATGATAGCGGTTGCGGCGGCAAGAATAAGCGGGTAATGTGAGTACTCGCTCGTGAGTACGAAGGATTGCCGCAAGTGTTCTTTGGAACTTTAGCAACGCATTGCCGTTTTCAGCACCGACAGCGCAGGGGTAGCGTGGTTCCGTTGATTTATGCGGAACGATGTCTACCCAGCCCGCTTCAGCGTGACGATCGGCAGGTGCCTGCGGCCACCATGGAACTTGACTTCAAGCTCCACCTTCGCCCCGGGACTGCCACGCACGAGTGCCCAAGGCTTGGCGCACGGCGAGCCTCACGGCCAGCGGTCCCGTGGCTCGTAGCGCGGGCGACGGTTGGTCGGATAGCGGCCATGGTAGATTTCATCGGGCGTCTTGCCGCCCAGCCATGTGTGCGAGCAATGCGCGTTGTACCAGTGGTTGATCGCATTGAGTTCCTGCTGAAATGCCTCTTGTCGGTAGGGTATCAGAAGCAGGCACGACAAGAGGCACTTCATCGTGAGAATGAATTGCTCGACCACGGCGATCGAGCCGTGTTTTCCCACGGCCCCGTAGCGCGGCGGCTTGATGCCCTTGCGTTTGCACCAGTCCCGAAAACCCTCGCAGTCGAACTGCGACCCTCGGTCGCAAACGATGTACTTGGGCGTTGCGTTCGCCTTGGCAAGCCAGCACCAGCTACCACCATGGACAACGTGGAAGAAGCGAAGAGCCTTTATCCGAATGTTGCCGGCTTGTATCTGCCGGACGCAATTTCCAAAACTCTTAGCCTTGGAGGCGGCACGAAAAACATGTCGCGAACAACACAGCCAGATTTACGACTCGGGTCCAGCTTAACGGCGATCCCACCTATGACGACTACGAGAAACTGCACAACGCAATGAAGGTGCGAGGATTTTCCCGCATCATCTCGGACAGCGACGATAAGCATTATTGGCTCCCCACGCCGAATATAACCGGATTGCGGAAGTGACCAAGGGGCAGGTGCTCAACGACGCCAAGGCCGCCGCCTCGACGGTCAGCGACGACTACGAAATCGTCGTGACTGAGGGATCACGAACCTGGCACGGCCTGAAACCGGCAACGGCGGCTGAGGCGGTCGCATATTAAGAACCTATCCGTCTCCAATGGTTGGGCACGATCAAGGTGGCACATTGTCACCTTGGTCAAGAATTCCCTCAGAAGACTGGCGATACCGCGCCTGCCAACCGCACAGGCAAGCCTCCCGAAGTGCTTCAACATAAAGGCGATACGTGCGATTTCATGGTTCTCGGAGACCTCTCCTGTCGTGGCCTCTTCACTCCTTCAAGACCTGTCCCGCCAAAACCACGGCCGCACGTTGCTACCTCGATTCGGAGACGGCGAGCCACGGCTTTGCCCGACGGTTCGAGCTTGACCGTGTGGGCGGGGGAACGCTCATTTTCGATCCCTCCGTTAGCGCCGGGCTGTCTGCTATAATGGCCGCAAACGAGGAGCGAGCAGCGGGGAGCTTCAACGCGGTCCCCGAACCGTCCACACTCTGGCTAGCCCTTGTGGCCGCAGTGGCTTTTTTCACCTACAGGAGACGTCCCATGAAAACTTTACTTCTCATCATCACCCTGCTTTTGTCCACAACGCCAATCATCGCAGGCGAGGGAGGCACCGGGCTAGGCGGACCTCCCGGTACCCCGGAGCCGAGCACAATCGGCTTGTTGGGTGCCGCCGTACTTTTCGGGATTCCTGCTTGGCGATACTACCGACGCAGGAAAGCGACTGAGGATAAAGAGAATGACCCGCCGCAATAACCTCCTCACCCACGGCCTCTCGCTGCTCTGGCTGTACGTCGTTTATCAATGCGTGGCTGGCTGGCTTCAGGGCCGGACAGAATGGAGCTTGTGCGGGACATGGAAAAATGGAGGAAGGCAGATCGAATGTCGATCAGACGGATCTGTGAAGTCTGGCTCGATCTCGCGGTTAATCGCTTGGAGAGGTTCGCGGTTCATTTTCAGCGAGCTGGAATTAACCTCCGCCATCAAGGAATACGGGCTCGACAAAACGCAATGGGACTTGGTGCTAGCCTGGCAGTGCGGAGTCATCCGCAGCAGTGAGGATTCGGAAGGACTCCGGGTAAACCACAAGCAGGTCGATAATACTATCGAAGCCATGGTCAAGTGGATCGACACAAACCAGTTTAGCCTTGACGGCGTTTGCTATACGAGAGTAGAGGAATAGATGGAAACCGCCGTCGCCGCATAACCGACCTGCCTGGGGCTCCTGGCCGATCCGCCCGAACTGATCGCCAAGCATCGGTTGTCCATCATCTTCGGCGGCACTTTTTCCCTTGAAATGTAAGTGGGACGCCTGCAAGAGCCCGGATCGACGGAAGTGTTGAACAGGAGGAGGCTGGCGTTGAGTCCTGCCTTCGCGGGCCAACAACTCCAATTGCACTGTCACTTTACCAAGACACCCCCCAACCCCACCCCGGCACCTTGGTAAAACTCCTGCATTGGCACTGATTGCGTACGAATCGATCCCTTCAAGAGCTGAAGGACTGGGCGAAAATGACCGTCATCGTCCTCCCGCCTAGGATGCAATAGGTTGCGGTAACCGTCCAATGGCCGAACGAAAATCTCCGTTCTCAATTTAAGTCGATAATCATCCACGATTCGTCTCATCTTTGGATTCGCTAAGTCCGCGTTAGCGACTTGTGCCTGAAACACAAGGATGCTGTCGTCGTTCGGCCATTCGTATAACTTCTGTGCCGCATGAATGAGTGCGGCATCGGTCAGAAAGGCACTGAATCCCCAGAGGACAAAACCTACTCGCTCTCCTCGACTAACAATACCGTCGGAGACTAGCTTGTCGAGGAGGACTTCCGGCTCGCCCGCATCACACTCCAAATACAGGACTTGATTACGGTCTGTGCCCGTGAGCCATTTGTCCCGTGATATCCGAACAACTCGCTTGTCTTTGTCCGAGTAGACGATGCGTGCGTGCGGATCCTTCAGAAAATGGTGCAGATGGTTCGTGCTAGGAAAACCTGATTCGAAATCGACAACTAGCTTAATGCCATGGTTTCTCATCACGTTAGCAACCCAGCGCATCCCGTCCCGTTGCAATTTTGCCGCCTCACGTGCGAAGGGCAACATGGCTTCAATCTGTTTGCCCATGATCTCGTTATTTTGTCGCCAGTCCTCGCCTCCCAGGCACCAGTCGTAAATGCCGCCGGGGGTAGCTGGTGTCCTAGCCCAGCGACCCTTGACAACCGAAGCGATGGGCGTGTGGACCCCTTAGAATAGTGGGAAGAACGCGGCGAAACTGGTCGTAGCTTTGGTGCTTCCGTCGCCTCGGCGACACAACGCCCTTTGTTGCTTGACGAGTTACAAGAGAAACATGTATCACCGTGATGTCCGCGCGCGGAAGTGGCGCAGTGGACACCCAACATGTCTCCTGCGTTGCCTCACGCGGCTGGTGCCAGCGTCACGACCGGCAGATGTTTCCGACCACGATGGTAGCGGACCTGAAGTTCCAAGCCGACGCCGGGCTTGCCCTTGATCAGTGCCCATGGCTAGGGCCGCGGTTGGTCGGTGACCCCCGAC
>Ga0209697_10006215_pt1 | contig 14540 bp, 17 predicted proteins | sample AliMusrvi5mmetaG_FD_184115 | JGI IMG/M metagenome (GOLD analysis project Ga0209697, IMG submission 184115) | Freshwater lake bacterial and archeal communities from Alinen Mustajarvi, Finland, to study Microbial Dark Matter (Phase II) - Alinen... | ecosystem: Environmental > Aquatic > Freshwater...
GATACTACGCAAACCCTACATAATACTGACTTTACTGTGCCTATGGCTTTGGTAGTGGGTACTGAAGGCAAAGGTTTAAGGCGTTTGACTAAAGAACAATGCGATATTTTGGTAGCTATACCTATGTTGGGTCAAGTAGAAAGCCTTAATTTGTCTGTTGCCACGGGTGTGTTGCTTTATGAAACCGTGCGCCAACGATACCCTGCAGCTAAGTAATGCCAAATAACTCAACCAGCCGACTGCAAGGCAGTGACTTAAGTTGTGTTCGTGATGATCGCGTTTTGTTTGATGAGCTCTGTTTCGAACTGAATTCAGGACAAGTATTATTACTAGAAGGTGAGAACGGCAGTGGCAAAACCTCATTATTGCGTATTTTATGCGGCTTTAGAGAGCCTGATGCAGGTCAAGTACTTTGGTGCGGCAGCGCAATCAACGACAGTCAATATTACGAAGATATGGCTTATGTCGGTCATTTAAATGGTGTTAAGAAAGAACTGACGGCGCTAGAAAATTTGAAAGTATCGTTAGCGCTCGGCAAAGCCGGTCAATATTCTATAGCACAGGCCTTAGCTAAGGTTCAGTTAGCAGACTTTGATGATGCGATAGTTCAGACTTTATCTGCAGGTCAACAAAGACGCTTATCCTTAGCGCGCTTATTAATCACACACAATAACTTATGGATACTCGACGAGCCTTTTACTTCACTTGATATAAAAGGTATTACATTGATTGAAAGTTTGATGACCGAGCATTGTAATAAGGGCGGCATGATTATTTTAACCTCACACCATGATATAGCTTTACCTAGCGTGGATGTGCAACGTATTTTATTATCCTAATGTCTTTGTTTTACGCATTTTTAGCTATCATTAGGCGTGATTTATTGTTGGCAGTGCGAAGACGCTCAGAAATCGCTAATCCCTTATTGTTTTTTATACTAGTCATCACGCTATTTCCCTTAGGTATTGGTGCTCAACCGCATTTATTACAAGCGATTGCGCCAGGCATAATCTGGGTATCGGCTTTATTGGCTGCTATGTTGTCTTTGGATAGTCTATTTCGTTCAGATTTTGATGACGGCTCATTAGAGCAAATTTTACTAAGTCCCTATCCTGCTTCTGTTCTAGTCTTAGCTAAAATTATTGCTCATTGGCTGGTCACGGGTTTACCGTTATTGATAGTTGCACCGTTACTCGCTGTTTTTTTAGGCATGCCGACGCAATCAATAGGCGTTTTGTTATTAACGCTCCTATTAGGAACGCCGGTGTTAAGTTTAATTGGTGCGATAGGGGTCGCTTTAACGGTAGGCTTGCGCCGAGGCGGTATGATCTTATCATTGTTAGTTTTACCTCTGTATGTGCCGGTGCTTATTTTTGCTGGTAATGCCGTGGAGATGGCTGGCAGCGGCTTACCGGTTGATGCTCAGATTAATATTTTAATCTCAATTTTATGTTTGTCTTTAGTGTTGGCTCCTTGGCCAACAGCGGCTGCATTAAAAATGAGTGTTAATTAACAATTATCTCGTAAAATATCCATTAATTATGGACATAGTCACACCTTGTCTAGCACTATCGTGACACTGCAAACCTTGCAGGACTGAAACTTTAACTTAAATATACCTATGTTTTTAATTCCTAATGCTGTTGTAAGATTTTTTCATCGCATGGCTTCGCCTCCTCATTTTTATGCGTTTACTGATAAAGTCATGCCATGGCTAATTATTAGCTTCGTATTGTTGACAGGATTTGGACTTTACGGTGGTTTATATTTAGCGCCGTCTGATTATCAGCAGGGCGATAGTTATCGTATTATCTATATCCATGTACCCAGTGCATGGATGTCATTATTCATCTATATGGTAATGGCAATTTCTGGCGCAATCGGTTTAGTTTGGCGTATTAAATTAGCCGAGATTGTTGCTATTAGCAGTGCGCCTATCGGTGCTAGCTTTACTTTCATTGCATTATTTACCGGTTCATTATGGGGAAAACCCATGTGGGGTACCTGGTGGGTTTGGGATGCACGCTTAACTTCTGAATTGATTTTGTTGTTTTTGTATCTGGGTGTTATTGGTCTTTATGGTGCGATAGATGATAAGCGTGTAGCCTCTAAAGCCATTGCAATATTGGCTTTGGTGGGTGTGGTTAATATTCCTATCATTCATTATTCCGTAGAATGGTGGAATACATTACATCAAGGCCCTACCGTGACCAAAATGGATAAACCCTCTATTCATGTCAGCATGTTGATTCCCTTGTTATTAATGGCATTATCTTTCAAATTTTATTATTTGATCGCTTTGATACAAAGAATACGTATTGAATTATTACAGCGTGAGCGTAACGCTCAATGGGTTAAAGCTAAAGTATTGGAGCTGCGATTATGAGTTTAGATGAATTTCTGTCTATGGGCGGCTATGCCTTTTATGTATGGACCTCTTATGGTGTAACTTTTTGCGTATTGCTAGCAAACATTATTATTCCAATAATGCAGCGCAAACAATTTTTTGTTAAAGCCTTAAAGAAACAAAAACAATCTCTATGAAACCAGCAAGAAAACAGCGCTTAATTTTAATAGCTTTGATGGTTATCGGTGCCAGTATAGCCACCGCCTTCGCCTTAAAGTCATTCAATGATAATTTAATGTACTTCTTTTCTACGACCGATGTCGTAGAAGGCAAAGCGCCTAAATCTGCATTATTTAGATTAGGTGGTATGGTCATTAAAGGCAGTGTTGAAAGGCCAGGTGATGGCATGATGGTGCGCTTTAAGCTGACTGATTTTAGTAAAGAAGTAACCGTTGAATATACCGGTATATTGCCGGATTTATTTAGAGAAGGTCAGGGCATTGTCGCCCATGGCAAACTGAATGATCAGCATGTATTCATTGCTGAGGAAGTACTCGCTAAACATGATGAAAACTATATGCCGCCAGAAGTTAAGGCAAGTTTAAAAAATCAGACTACCTCAGGAACAAACAAATAACCATGATTCCAGAACTCGGCCATTTTTCACTCATACTTGCTTTATGCATGGCGTTAGTTTTAGGTACTTTGCCTATCATCGGTGCTTTTCGTAATCAACTAGCTTGGATTGCAGTTGCAAGACCTGCTGCATTTGCACAGCTATTGTTTATGGCTCTAGCCTATAGTTGTTTAACCTATAGCTGTTTAACGCATGATTTTTCGGTTAAATATATTGCCACTAACTCTAATACCTCTTTGCCTACACTGTATTTAATTTCAGGTGTTTGGGGCGCACATGAAGGCTCGTTATTATTATGGGGTTTAGTGCTTACTATATGGACGGCATTGGTCGCTCAATTTAGTAAAAGCATTCCAGCTGCGACCTTGGCGCGAGTCTTGGGTGTTATGGGGTTGGTTTCTATTGGCTTTATTCTATTTTTATTATTCACCTCTAATCCCTTTGAGCGCTTGTTTCCTGCGCCACTAGAAGGTCGAGACTTAAACCCTTTGCTGCAAGATCCAGGGCTAGCCATCCATCCTCCAATGCTCTACATGGGTTATGTGGGTTTTTCTGTGGCTTTTGCTTTCGCTATTGCCGCGTTATTAGAAGGTCGCTTGGATGCCGCATGGGCCAGATGGTCTAGGCCATGGACCAATATGGCTTGGATGTTTTTAACCTTTGGTATTGCTTTAGGTAGCTGGTGGGCCTATTACGAATTAGGTTGGGGCGGCTGGTGGTTTTGGGATCCAGTAGAAAACGCTTCTTTTATGCCTTGGTTAGTTGGTACTGCGTTGATTCATTCTTTAGCGGCCACTGAAAAACGTGGAGTCTTTAAAACATGGACAGTTTTGTTGGCGATTTTCGCCTTTTCCTTAAGCTTGTTAGGTACTTTTTTAGTCCGTTCTGGCGTATTAACCTCCGTTCATGCTTTTGCTAGTGATCCGGCTAGAGGACTGTTCATCTTAGTCTTTCTGGCGGTAGTCGTCGGAGGTTCTTTATTACTCTATGCTGTCAGAGCCCCTGCCGTTAAAAGTAGTGCAACTTTTGAGATGGTCTCTAGAGAATCCGCTATTTTATTGAACAATGTGTTATTAGTGGTAACTGCGGCCAGTATTTTATTAGGTACTTTATATCCTTTAGTCATAGATGCCTTAGGCTTAGGCAAGATTTCAGTCGGGCCTCCGTATTTTAATGCCGTATTTATACCTATGATGGCACCGCTAGCCATTGCTGTGGGTTTAGGTATGTTATTGCGCTGGAAAAAAGATTCTATAGGCGAATTAGCACAGCGAGTCCGCTGGATAATGGTAGTTTGCCTTGCTGGTGGCCTATTACTGCCTTTACTGATGCCTTTTTATTCATGGGGAGCAATGTTAGGCTTGACCTTGGCCTTGTGGACGACCGCTATGACCGGCTTATCTTTTATTGATCGCTTAGGAACTCAAGGCTTTACTTGGCAACGGTTACAAACCATACCGGCTGGTTTTTACGGCATGACTATTGCGCATTTAGGTATTGCCGTATTTGTTATCGGTATTACTTTAACCAGTGTTTATAGTGTGGAAAAAGATGTGCGTATGGAACCGAATGACACCTTAGATATGTCAGGTTATATTTTTGAATTTCATGGCGTTAAACAAACTAAAGGTCCTAATTATATTGCTGAACAAGCCTTTGTCACAGTCAGTCATAATGGCAAGCAAGTCGCTAAGCTGGAACCGCAAAAGCGCATTTATCAAGTGCAAAAGATGCCCATGACCGAAGCGGCCATCGATGCCGGTTTATTTAGGGATTTATTCGTCGCCATCGGAGAACCCTTAGGGAATCAGGGGGCGTGGAGTTTGCGTGTTTATTATAAATCTTTCATTCGTTGGATTTGGATGGGGGCGTTATTCATGGCGGTGGGTGGTTTATGCGCAGCTTGTGATCGCCGCTATCGGATTGTAAAGACGGTTTAATTCCGTATCCATCATTTTTGAACAGTGTCATAAGACTTCAGCATCATGCTTAAATATATTATTCCATTACTCTTATTCATCATCTTGGCGGTGTTTCTTGGCTTAGGCTTAAATCTTAAACCTAACGATATTCCATCGCCGTTTATTAATAAACCTGCACCGGAATTTACTGCACCTAAGCTTAATGCGCCAGAAGAGAAATTAACACCTGCTGATTTAAAAGGTCAGGTTTGGCTGTTTAATGTCTGGGCCTCCTGGTGCGTATCTTGTCGTGCCGAGCATCCCATATTAAATCAGTTTGCTAAGCAATACGCAGTGGTCATTATTGGCTTGAATTATAAAGATGAACCTGAAGATGCCAAAACTTGGCTGAAAACGTTGGGCAATCCCTATAACGTCAGTATTATGGATCAAGATGGTCGTATAGGAATCGATTACGGCGTTTATGGTGTACCAGAAACTTTTGTCATCGATAAAAAAGGCCTAATACGTTATAAACATACAGGGCCTGTTTCCGCTGATGATGTGCAAAAAATATTCCTTCCTTTAATTACTAAGCTAGAAGCCGAGTCTTAATGAAGCCTTTATTGTTTATATTGCTGTTGGTGATTTCTATTAACAGTCATGCCGTTGACTCACGTCAATTGTCCGATCCTAAACAGCAAGAAAGTTATGAAACCTTGACCAAGGAATTACGCTGTTTAGTCTGTCAAAACCAAACGATTGCCGATTCTAATGCTGAACTGGCTAGCGATTTGCGAAGGCAAGTCTATGAAATGTTGCAACAAGGTAAGTCTGAACAAGAAATCATTCGTTTTATGACCGATCGATACGGTGAGTTTGTCTTATATAAGCCGGCCTTTGCGGGAAAAACCAGTCTATTATGGATAGCCCCCGTGGTGTTTCTATTCATGGGATTGATGATGGTGTTTTTCGTTATTCGACGTAAAAGGGCAGCTGCAAAGGTTCAAGTTGATGCCTTAGAAATAAATACTGAAAAACAAAAAAAAGTCCGCAATTTATTAGAAAAAGGTGAGCTCTCTTGAATATAGTATTTTTGCTGTTAGTCGGTGCACTGATAGTGATCGCTTTTTTGTTTATCCTGCCACCCTTATGGCGTAAGCACTCTAATTTAGATGTTGATCTTGATCAGCGCAATGTGAAAATTGCTCAACAAAGACTAGCCGAGCTTAAAGAAAACCTGCGCTCAGGCGGACTCAGTCAAACGCAATATAATGAGCAGTTAGCAGATCTTGAGCAGGCATTAAGTGACGATTTAGATATTCAATCTAAGGTACACTCCGTATCTACTCAAAGCCGTTGGATAATTTATGTGCTTGTTATTGCGCTGCCTTTACTAGCAGGCACACTTTATTGGACGCTAGGTAATTACCAAGCCGTCAGTCATAGTGCTGAAATGACTATCGATACAGATGCCATTAAGATGGCTGAAATCAATAAAATGGTGACTGGTTTAGCTGAAAAATTAAAAAATCATCCAGATGATGCACAAGGTTGGTTAATGTTGGGACGTTCCTATGATGTATTGGAACAACATACTCAAGCATTAGATGCTTTTGCTCATGCTTATCAATTGCTCGGCGATCAAGCTGAAATACTGCTACTTTATGCCGATGCGCTAGGCTATGTAAATGATAGAAACCTGACAGGTAAACCTTCTGAACTGATTTTTAAAGCTATAGCGTTAGAGCCGGATAATATGAAAGCCCTATGGTTAGGTGGTATGGCTAAAGCCCAAGAAGGTGATGCGGTTACGGCAACAAAGTTATGGAAAAAATTAGAAACCTTATTGCCACCGGGCTCTGAATACCAGCAAGAAATACAAGGCTTATTGGCTAAATTAGCAAGTGAATCACCCGATGCGCTTACTCAGTCAGAAGCCGAACCTGTCGCAGCTGTTTCTAGCGCAACTATCACCGTTCAGGTCAGTTTAGCGCCTGAATTAATAAAATCTGCCGCCGCGACGGATACAGTTTTTGTTTATGCTCAAGCCTTATCGGGCCCTAAAATGCCCTTAGCTATCGTTCGTAAACAAGTATCTGATTTACCCATAACCGTCAGCTTAAATGATACGATGGCGATGATGCCGAATATGAAATTATCAAACTTTCCCGAAGTTAAATTACTGGCACGGGTTTCTAAGTCTGGTAATGCCATGTCGCAAGCGGGTGATTTAATAGGCGCGATTAATCAAGTCATGTTGACTGATAAAAATACTCATCACATCATTATTAACGACTCAGTCAAATGATAGATCAATCCATCAGATTTGATCTCGCTTTAATCAATCGCTACGATAAAGCAGGGCCTAGATATACCTCATATCCTACCGCCTTGGAGCTGCATGAAGGTTTTACTGATGATGATTATCGCCTACACATTGCAAAATCGAATGCGGCAGGTGGGCCCTTATCGTTGTATTTTCATATACCCTTTTGTGATACGGTTTGTTTTTATTGCGCTTGCAATAAAATCGTTACCAAAAACCGCGCACATGCTGAACCGTATTTAGACAATCTATGCAAAGAAATTGCCATGCTGGGGGAATTGTTTGATTCCAATAGGGTGGTAAATCAATTGCATTGGGGCGGCGGTACGCCGACATTTTTAAGCTATGAACAAATGAAACGGTTGATGACGGTCACCCGTCAACATTTTTTGCTTAAAGACGATGATAGCGGCGAGTATTCGATAGAAGTTGATCCTAGAGAAACCAATGCCGACACCATTAAACAATTGCGTGAACTGGGCTTTAACCGAATCAGCATAGGGCTACAAGATTTTGATCCTGCTGTACAAAAAGCGGTTAATCGCCTACAAAGTGAAGAGCAAACTTTTAGCGTATTAGCATCGGCACGTAGGGAAGGCTTTCGCTCAACTAATATCGATTTGATCTACGGTTTGCCACTGCAAACCGTGGACAGTTTTGCCATCACCCTGGATAAGATATTATCCGTAAGTCCTGATAGGTTCTCGATATTTAATTATGCGCACATGCCTAACCGCTTTAAAACCCAGCGCCAGATTAATGATGCCGATATGCCCAGTGCCGATGCAAAGCTCGCAATATTGCAGATGATAGGTCAAAAGCTCATTGCTGCAGGTTATGTTTATATCGGTATGGATCACTTTGCTAGGCCCGATGATGAACTAGCCATCGCCCAACGAGAAGGAAAGCTGCATAGAAATTTTCAAGGCTATTCTACGCATTCAGATTGCGATCTCATCGGCTTTGGCGTGACATCAATCGGAAGGGTAGGGGATGCGTATATCCAGAACGTAAAAGAACTGAATCAGTACGATGAATTAATCAAGCAGCATAAACTACCGGTATTTAAAGGTGTTGAACTCAATGATGACGATAAATTACGCCGCGAGGTCATTAGCCAGTTAATCTGTCATTTTGATTTGACCTTTGCGAACATCGAGCAGGCTTTCTCTATTAACTTTAGCGATTACTTCGCTAACGAGCTGATGGCATTAATGCCGATGCAAAGCGATGGCTTGTTGAGCTTATCTAGCAATGGTATAAAAGTATTGCCGGCAGGACGTTTATTAATACGCAATATCTGCATGGTCTTTGATAGCTATCTGGCACAAAAACAACAGCAACAGTTCTCAAAGGTTATTTGAATGAATGAAGATAGAATCATAGAGCTGGAAATAAAAACCGCTTATCAGGAAGATTTATTGCAGACCTTAAATACCATCGTAGGCCAGCAGCAGCAACAAATTGATCGCTTGGAAGCGACCTGTAGTTTACTCAATGATCGTATTAAGAGTTTATCTACCGAAGGCAGTAGTGGCGAAAGCGTCGATGAAACACCACCGCATTATTAATTAACACCTATTACCAAGAGCTTTAAAAAAGATGACATTCCTTATTCAAGATTATGCCTTACTCGATGACGAAGAATGCGATGCCCGCATTATTGCCGCTAAAGCCAAACTGGGTAGCCGCTGTGTCGTTTTAGGACACCATTATCAACGCGATGAAGTGTTTAAACATGCCGATTTTTCCGGTGACTCCTTAAAGTTGTCTAGGGATGCTGCACAATCTGATGCCGAATATATTGTCTTTTGTGGCGTGCATTTTATGGCCGAAGTTGCTGATATCTTGTCTCGCCCAGAACAAATCGCGATCTTGCCAGATTTAGCCGCCGGTTGTTCAATGGCTGATATGGCCAATTTGCTCAAAGTGAGAAAATGTTGGCAAGAATTGGCGCAAGTGATTGATGTAGACAACGAGGTTACACCCGTCACTTACATCAATTCTGCCGCAGATTTAAAAGCCTTTTGCGGCGAGCATGACGGCATCGTTTGTACCTCGTCCAATGCTCAGAAAATACTGGAGTGGAGTTTTGCCAAACGTGAAAAAGTGCTGTTTTTCCCCGATCAACATTTAGGTCGTAATACCGGTTATCGCATGGGCATACCCCTAGAAGACATGGTAACCTGGGATTTTAATAAACCCATGGGTGGCCTTACGGAAGAGCAAATGCGCAAGGCTAAAATAATACTGTGGAACGGCTACTGTTCAGTGCATCAAGTTTTTAAGCCTGAACAAATTGACAACTTCTTAGAGCGTTTCCCAGAAACTAAAGTCATTTCACACCCAGAAGCTTGCTTTGAAGTCTGTGAAAAAGCCGATTATGTAGGCTCTACCGAATACATATTGACCACGGTCCGGGCTGCAGCAGCCAATACCCGTTGGTTAGTGGCGACCGAATTAAATTTAGTCAATCGTCTGCATGAAGAATGTAAAGCAGATGGCAAAAACGTACACTTTATGTCACCAACGCTCTGCATGTGTTCAACCATGTTTAGAACCGATCCTCAACATTTAGCCTGGGTACTAGAAAATCTTGCCGCAGGCCATGTGATTAACCAGATTTCCGTACCTAAAGCAGAATCTATCTTGGCTAAAAAAGCGCTGGATAATATGCTGTCTATTAACTAATCAGATAGGACACAGTTACAATGACGCATTACGAACAAAGTAAAAAAGCCCGACGTGTGGCCTCGGTGGTTTATCTAGTGGTCTTGGCCGTGATACTAGGCGGCACTTATATTTCGCAACAAAACAAAGCAGCAGCAAAAGCTGAACTCAGTGTTCAGCCTGTTACGGCCAATAGTATATAAAAGAGTAGGTCGGATTACGCTATCGCTAACCCGACCTACCATCAATTAGATCCCAATACCTTTTGTTTACGGGCTAATTTCTTAGCGGCTTTCTGCTCACGAATAATACCGACTTCTATCAACTCTTCTTCCATCATAGGCGGCGTTTCAAGACTGAGTCTACCTATCATGCCCGCACGTAATTCGGTTAAAAATATTTTAGACACTCTGTCCATATCAATACGGTTACCTGAACGTAAACATCCGCGACTGCGCCCTATAGCTTCTAATAATTGATGCTCTGTTTCTGGTAATTGCTCTAGCTCATAACGTGTTTTAAGCGCTTCTGGATAATGCGTTAGCATGTATTCAGCGGCAAAAAAAGCAATATGGTCGTGGGTAATGGCCGTATCTTTAATAGCGCCGGTGGTTGCTAAACGAAAGCCACTGTTTTTATTTTCCACATTTGGCCACAACAATCCAGGAGTGTCGACTAGAATAATGCCGTTGCCAATATCGATGCGTTGCTGCATTTTGGTGATAGCCGGTTCATTGCCGGTTTTAGCAATCATTCTGCCAGCTAAGATATTAATCAGCGTAGATTTGCCTACATTGGGTATACCCATTATTAAGGTATGTATCGGTTTATCACCCGAGCCCTTGTTAGGAACCATTTTGTGACATAAGTCGGTTAGTTGACGTATTTTGTCGGGCTGATCAACTGTCACCGCCAAGGTTTTAACATTTTGCTCTTGTTCTAAATAAGTTTGCCATTGTTCGGTAATAACGGGATCTGCAAGATCGCTTTTACTGAGTACTTTAATACAAGGTTTATTACCACGTATCTGGCTAAGCATCGGGTTTTGGCTACTAAAGGGAATGCGCGCATCAATTACTTCAATCATCAAATCAACTTGATGTAACGTTTCTTTGATTTCTTTGCTGGCCTTGTGCATGTGACCGGGGTACCACTGAATAAGCATAATATTTTAATAGCGTAAAAGAGTTTTGGACGGAGTGCGTATAAATGGCAATACACACCGACAATATATAAAGATGTTTAGTCGCAATGTCATGCTGGGTATGAGACAAAGCGAGGATTTGCCGACTTCCAGATTAATTGGACTATTGATTACTTACTTTACCTAGTCTCTGGATTCCAGTAATTCAAGTATAGAATGACGAACATTTTTGTATTAGCTGGAGCATATTGCTAATTAGGTAAATTCTTAAGCAACACAATACCAGATTCTAGGCTTTAAAAGTAGGAAAACCCATAATATGAAAGAGATAGCTGTCAATAGTCGTTCTTGAGATTTTTTAATATAAAAAATGTCCATCCAATTTATTGCTATATTTTGTCTTATATAATGATATTTTGGATGTCATTACTATCGATAGGTTCGAACAACCCCGAACTATAAAATAAGCAGTTCAATTATTTAATTATAAACACATAACTATTTATGTTAATTCACTGGAGTTATTGGTTTTAAGGGTTTTACGTCCATTTCAAAATCCATTTTGATACGTTTTGCGATTGAATTAACTTCTTTCTTATTTTTAAAGGGGCCTGCTATTACCTGATAACTACTATCTTTTTTAACTTTACGCGACGGAATAATAGGGCCCTGATGATTAAGCACGGCCGCCATTTTTTGTGCTTCAAATTCATTATTAAAACTAGCAACCAAAATAGACCAATCACTGTCTTTAATATCTTCAACCATGGGTTGTTTATATAGATGTTCGGGATGCTCTAGTACTATAGCGCTGGTCATTAAGCTACTTATGTCGGGACTATTTTCTAAAATAGGTGTGGGTATTCCATCTGATTTTTTAATAACGTCATCAACTCTTCTCCAATCAATAGAAACGTTTTTCGTACTGCTAATTGCTTTAAGTTGTTTCAATAGTTGTTTTTTTAACGTGAGTTTTTCATGCGCCCATTTTTGTATGGGTTCATTTGCTTCAAGATAAAGCATGTTTTGGTTCCAAGCAGTCAAATAGGGTTGATGTATTATTCTTACAGACATTCCTTCCGTAGCCTTTTTGAATAATACTTCAATATCTTCTGGATAAAGCTGCACACAGCCATGACTCACTTGCATACCAATGCCATAAGGTTTATTTGTACCGTGTATCAAATAGCGAGGAAACCCAAGTTGCATTGCATAAAGTCCTAATGGATTATTAGGGCCTGCAGGAACTATGCTGGGCAATGAATCACCTTTTTCAGCGTGTTCTCGATGAATTGATTCGGGTACAATCCATGTCGGGTTAGCTTTTTTAGCAACTATATTGGTTAAACCCATAGGTGTATTCCAGCCTTGACGTCCTATTCCAACGGGGAAAGTGTAGACGTTATTAGGCTGTTGTTTTGGATAATAAAATAAACGTTTATTGGCAAGATTTAACACAATTCCTTTATGGGGTGCGTCAGGAAGAATAAATTGTAAAGGTAATAATATTCGACTACCCACTAGTGGTGTCCATGGCGAAATGGTTGGGTTAGCAACGCTAATATCGTTGTAACCTAATCCAAAGTGTCTTGCTATATCAGAAAACGTATCGGTTTCACGGATGTCCATGACTGCTAGAGTCCCGATCATAGTTTGTTCGCCAGTTAACTCAAATTTATGCGCTTCAATAGATTCTACTTTTGATTGAATCATTGGGGGAGAGGGCATTTGTGAGACTAAATTATCATTATTATCTCGAAAAAACCCCATGCTCTGACAACCACTGATTATTGTGACTATTAGACTTAATCCTAATAGTTTAATGAATTGTGATATTTGTTTTTTAAAGATTAATTTTCCCATTTAAAATTCGTCCTAAGGAGAGAGTAATTAAATTGAGTTTTAAATATAGTTGGTAAATTGATTTAACTAAGAAATAGTTTAATACAGTAAAACAGAGGGTGTCGCAAAATTTTCCATCACATGGAAAGCAAGGCTTTCATCTAAATACATACGCATTAAATACTTGTCATTCAGGCATGGAATCCGTCTATGATTTGTAGTCTGACGTGAATCCATGTAAGAAGGACAAACATTCATATTAGCTGTAGTGTCTTGTTAATCAGTTGAGGATTCTATATTTAACCATAATAAAAATAGCTCATAGCCCAAAGCTAAAGTCACTGCGCCAATGAAAAGACCAATAACGCCATAACTTAGTAGTCCACCAATAGCACCCATAAAAATGATCGCCATAGGGGTTTTTACACCACGTCCTAGTAAGATAGGTTTTAGTATATGGTCGATTAAGGCTAGGAAAATGTAGAAGACCATGAGCGCGACAGCCGTCGTTGTTTGAGCCGTATAGAATAGATAGATGATGATAGGAATGACGATAGGTGCAACACCAATCTGAGCGATAGATAAAATCAAGCTAAGCAAGGCCCAAAGACCTGCTAAAGGAACGCCAGCTAACATAAAAGCCAGCCCTGCCAAAATACTTTGAAGGAAGGCAACCCCTAAAATGCCATTGGCAACACTACGGACAGTGTTTTCTAAAAGATCAGCAAACTCTCCGCCTTTTTCACGAGTTAATCTATGGGTAATGGCCCGTAAAGCCCGATTACTACCATCTGAATTAGCTAGCAAAAAGCCTGCGATAATAATGGCAATTACAAAATGTAAAATAGCCATGCCTGCACTAGTTGCGGCGGATAATAACCAACTGCCGATGATTTTGAGTGTGGGAGTGAGTTCTTGTAAAGCACTAGAAAAGTTTTCTGAAGCCAGTAACCAGAATTTAGTTAAAGGTTCGCCGATAATAATAACTTTATTTAGATTTTCTGGAGGCTTTGGAATTGATAAGGAGCCTTCTTTTATTTTCTCGGCCAGCAACTTCAAGCCCTCAATTAAAGTGTCTGTGAGTAGAGCAGAGGGCGCAATTAATATAATTAGGAATGTAAGCGTAAACAGTATTGCTGTAAGCTTATTGCGCTCACCCAGCGCCTTCCTGAGGCGAAGGTACAATGGATGTGCTGCAACAGCAATAATGGCACCCCAAATGATAGTGGTAATAAACGGCTCAACAATTTTAAAGCACCAGATGGTAATGATCAGTAATAAGCCTATACGAATAGTCGCTTCTAGTGATCGATTGAGAAAAACTCGATCATTACTTAAGGCAGTTGAATTTTTCATGGTGGCGTTCTTTTAAATGATTTTTTAATGTGAATCAGTATAACCCACAAAAGCGGAGTTACTATGCGCTATACAGATTGTGTGATGCGTCTTAATCGTTATACGATACCCATTAATGTTTCCTATAACTATTTATAATCCATAGAATTAATGTCAAAATCCACTAAAAAAGAAGTTAACTGGTTGTCTGAAGTTGAAGCGCATGATTATCCAGCTGCAAAATCCTACTTGAGTATTATTTACAATCCGAACAAAGTAGCTCAAATAATTATTGAACTTAATGCCGCTGCCATCGTGCAGTTTAAAGCTAAGGA
>Ga0209697_10006222_pt1 | contig 14533 bp, 5 predicted proteins | sample AliMusrvi5mmetaG_FD_184115 | JGI IMG/M metagenome (GOLD analysis project Ga0209697, IMG submission 184115) | Freshwater lake bacterial and archeal communities from Alinen Mustajarvi, Finland, to study Microbial Dark Matter (Phase II) - Alinen... | ecosystem: Environmental > Aquatic > Freshwater...
GTATAGAAGGACCCGTGCCCGCCCATGCTCAAGCCGGTAATCGCCCGCCCTTCACGCTTGGCCACACTGCGGTACTTGCCATCCACGAATGGAATCAATTCTTTGATCAGGAAACTCTGCCACTTGACATCCGGTTTCACCGGGCTGTCAAAATACCAGGTATTGAAGCTACCCACCGCCACCATGATGACGTTGAACTTATCGCTCTGCTTGAGCAAGTCGTCTTTGTAGAAATCATAAAACAGGCGCTTCCCATTGCCTGAGTGCCCGTCCAGAAAATAGATCACCGGATACCTGCGGCCCGCGCTGCCGACATAAGAGGACGGGAGCATGATGGCTGCTTCGATATCCTTGCTCATGCAGGTGCTGTGAACGTTCACAACGCTGAGCCTGCTGAATTCCGGCGGCGTGTCGGCCGCCCGGACAGGCAGTCCCCCGGAATACCCCAGCACCAAAACGGCCAGCACAGGATATTTGACAAGTGCCGAGCTGATTCTGCCGGCTGGCCTGCGATTGGATTCAGTTGTTTGATTCATGGAGGGCAAATCTATTTTTGTTAGCAAGGATAGCTATTAGTTCGCAAATGCCTGCAATTCCGCACAGGTGGAGAACGCCTGATTCGGGTTGCCGCCAAACGACGGCTTGCCTGTGACCCGGACGCCAAACACCTTCACCGGAGCCGCCAATTGGCATTGGAAGCTTTCGCCTTCCTTGAGCGGGCCCGCGTCTTTGCCGGTGGTGGCCGGATAATCCTTGAGTTCACCAGCGTCTTCCCAAGGCCCGTCGGCTCTGGTCTGGATCTGGATGCGCGGCTTGCCGGCGCTGGTATCGAACCACCCGCCGACGTTGAAGGCCTTGCCATGGATAAAGACCACGCGAGCAATGGTCTTCGCTTCCGGCAGGGTCACCGCATACCAATCCTCCTTCGGCCACGCGCCGTCATTGGTGTTGACTAGGGTGATTTCGTTTTCATCGATGATCGATCCTGTGCCATCCCCCTTGCGCGACCGGCTTTCGATGCCATCCACCAGCACATTGCGGCACAGCGGCAACCAGATCTTATAACTCTCCTCAAAGCTGCCCGCATCGGCAAAGGTCATGAGGCGGATCTCCTGCGGCTTTTCATTAGCGATGACGTTGCAATGAAACACCAGGGCATGTGGCCAGGTCTTGACTTTCTCAGGTGCCGGCTCCGGCTTGATCGCCAGGGATGCCAGATCCGGTTTGCCGATGCTAATCGCCCCGATTGGCATACCTTCCTTGCCTAGCATGGCCTCATCGGCCGCCAATGCCAGCGGGCCATACATGATAGCGATTTTGCCAACGTTGGAGCGTTCACCGGCAATGACCCGGGGCTCCAGCTTGAAATTCAACTCCACCTTGTCGCCCTTGACCCAACTGCGTTTGATGGCGGCATAGCCATCCTTCCCCTTATCCGCCGTCACTGGCTTGCCGTTGACTTTCACCGTCGCCTCGCGGCACCAGGCCGGGATGCGCGCCTTGAATGCGAAGGGAGCTGCCGACTCGGTGTCCACCGTGATGACAATTCTGCCATTGCTGGGATAGATCGATTCGGTGGTTAGAGCCACCGGCTTGCCATTGCGCAAAGTCAGGTTGGCCGTGCCGGCGTCATAGAGATTCATCACCACGCCCTCGGCATCGATACTGGCGGCAAAGCAAGGAATCAAGGCCACCGCGCGCGGACCGCTGGACAGGCAGCAGGTGACGTCGGGGGCACTCGTGGAGCAATAGTACTGCTTCTTGCCATCCATCACCGTAAACACAGCCCAGGCAGCGCCAGCCGGCAATTGCGCCGCAAACAAATGGTTGAATACCGTATTTTCGAGTTGTTCGGCAAAGCGGGCTTCACCCGTGACCTGAAGCAGATGCATGTTGAGCTGGAACCAGGAAACCGTCACGCAGGTTTCAGCGACCTTATTGGTGTTGGACAGATCGAAATCGTCGTGGAAATGTTCGCTGGCACTGGTTGACCCGGAGAGGTAGAGTCTTTTATCGACGATGTCCTGCCAGGCATTCAGGCAGACCTGCAGCAGTTTGGGGTCACCCGTGGTACGATACATCTCGATGATGCCGTTGATGCAGGAGAGCATTTCATAGGCCTTGCCGTTGCCAACCTTGTCCACCCGCTTCTGCTCCAGCAGCACCGAGACGATCTTCGGTCCATTCGGTTGTTCCCAGGCTCGCAGCACATATTTCGCGAAGTCCAGATAGCGCTTTTCGCCCGTCAGGCGATAGAGCTGCACCATGGGCTCGAGCACGCTGCCCGAGGCCATGCCGACGTGGGCGCTGGATGTGTTGATATCGAGCTTGCCAGGTTCATCGCCAAAGGTTTTGCACAGCAAATCGCCCATCTTCTGGCAGGCTGGCAGGAGGTCTTCGTTGCCGGTGAAACGGACGTAGGTGATGAGACCGATGAGATTGTATTTGTGAGTCCAGACATCCCATTCGGTCCAGCGGGCCCAGGGTTTGCCATCCAGATTATAAGTGCCCAGGTAACCATCCTCGAGCTGCCATTTGACCAATCCCGTGGCAACGTCATCCATCTTCTTGCGCAGTTCGGGATCGCCGTTGTTGACCCAGGCCAGGGTGGCGGCATGCAGCCATTTGCCGATATGCTCGCCATCATACGACTGGCATCCCGGCCGGTGTTCATAACTCATGAGCAGGCGGCCCGGATCAATCTTCGCCAGCCGGTTCTTCGCGCTGGCCTCCATGCGTGAGCCGATCCAGCCGGTCAAGTGCAGGTGATCGGGCTGCTGGAAATCCTGCCGGTCGGCAATCGCGCAGGAAACCTTATCCGGCACCGGCGTCGCTGCATTCGCAAGCGGCGTGATGACTGCCGCCGCGCACATTCCTGTCATGATTGTCTTTTTCATTTTGTCTCGCATATTCTTCTGCTACTTCTTTGCTTTGAGCGACTCCGGAAGCGAATCGAGATACGGCTGCAACCACGCCGGCGGATGGGCGTTTTCTTTCTCGCCGAAAACAAGTAGCGGTTTATCCGGAATGTTAAGGTGCTTTTCCGGCGGGCGACGCTCGGCGACAAGTTGCTGGATTCTGTCATACAGTTTCTTGTAAATATCCGGGTGTTTTGTGGCCAGATCGGTCTTCTCGCCCGGATCGTTAGACAAATCGTAAAGCTCCTTGCCGACGAGCTTCCAAGGCCCCTGGCAGATGGACATATCGCCCATCTCCCCTCTGCCTCCGTCGGGAAGATTGTGCACCACTTCCGTGCGCGGTGAAGGCTTCCTGCCAGTGAACACATCCCACATGTCCATGCCGTCGAGGGGCAGCGGTTGCTCCAGCGAGCCACCCGCCAGCTTCAGCAGCGTGGGATAGAGATCCGTCACATGCGCCATGCCATCGACCATCTTGTTAGCAGGCACATGGCCCGGCCAATGGATGATGCAGGGCACCCGCACGCCGCCTTCGTACGTGGAGCCTTTGCCTCCCCGAAAGGGCGGATTTTCGCCGGTGCCTCCATTGTCGTTGAAGAAGACGATCAACGTGTTATCCAACACTCCCTTGGCCTTCATCGCCGCGATCATTTTCCCGATGGCCGTGTCCATGGACTCCAGCGTCGCCAGTTCCTGGGGCGGCGCGTTCTTTCCCGGCCCCGGTGCCGCCGCGGCCAGTTTGCGATACTTATCCACCAACTTGGGCGGCGCGTCAAATGGCGCGTGCATGGCATTGAACGCGACATAGTAGAAGAACGGCCGGCCACTGGTGCGGGCGGCCATCAGACGTTCGAACTCGCGGGCAAAAAGATCCGTGGTGTAGCCGTCTTCACGGATGGTTTCACCGTCGCGGTGCCAGTCATACCAAAGGCCGCGGGTCTTGCCGTTATACGATATCAGGGCGCCATAGAGACCGTAGTGATGATCAAACCCCCGCTGGAGCGGCAACTGGCGCTGATACCAGTTTCCGAGATGCCATTTGCCAATGAGGGCGGTGTCGTAGCCGGTTTGCTTTAGGGCCTGGGCAAGCGTGCGCTCGTCGGGCAGCATTCCCGCAGTGTCATTGCCGTGCGAGCGCTCCTCCATGCCATTACGAAACGGATACCGGGCGGCAAGGAGCGCCGCACGCGTCGGCGAACATACCGAATGCACATAGAACCGTGTGAGTCTCGTGCCTTCCTTGGCAAGCCGGTCGAGATTGGGTGTCTCGCACTGCCCGCCATTGAAGCCGGGGTAATTCCAGTTCATGTCATCCGCCAGAAACACCACGATGTTTGGCTTTGGGATTCGCGCGTCAGTCGCGCGCAGCGTGGCCGACAAAGCCAGCAGCAGGGCGGAGTAGATTGTGATTCTATGTTTCAAGGAGTTTGCTGTCATTGGTGAACGGATGAATGACGGTTCCCTAAATCGACTTCGGCTTCACGGTGACGTCACCGATCTTGTCCAACCAGGAACCTTCTTTCGTGGTGCCGTAGAACCCGAGACTCAGATTTCCCGAATTGGTGATCTTGTGGGTCAGAGTATGGCTCTTCCAGCTATCGGCGGCCAACTCGGTGGTGTCGTATGTGGTGGAGTACTTCGTCCCGGCGACGTCGAAATATGCAACCGCTTGTCCGCCGGGCTGGCCTTTTTGCCTGCCGAGCCAGAATGTTACCCTCAGCGTATCTCCGGCGGAAACGCTTCGCGGCAGGTACTGCATGAGCGGGTGATCTACCGGTGCGTCATCCGTGCTGATGAGCGCGGCCCACTCGCCGCCGGCATCGACGGTGCGGGTGAATGCGGTTCCGGTTACGATCTGGAGTTGCTGGTAATTCGCGGGAGCGTCTAGAGTGCTCCACGGGCTACCGAACTTCGCCCAAGGACCGCCAATCGATTTGCCTGGATTCTCAAAGCTGCCGTTCATCACCGGGACCTGCAACATGGCTGGATCAAGGACTTTCAGGGGCAGTTGGAGAGTCGCCTTTCCCACATTCCGCCTCATCTCGTTTGTGCTGTCGCCGCCAGGAGCATCGTAGAAAACATACAGCTTGTCTCCAACCGGGACCACCGAGGGCATGCCGATGCACTTATGGCTCCAGGTGCAGTTGGAGCCGTCGAGCACGATCGCCTTGCAGGCCGGATTCCAGACGTTGAGATCCTTGGTCCAATAGACCCACACTGCGTCCGGACACAAATCGCCAATATGATTGGTGAACAGGAACCAGATCCTGCTGGTCGGCTCATAGTATACCGAGGTGTTCTCAAGGTTTTCGGTAACGGGCAATGCCGGCGTGGGGTCGAGCGTCCACTCGCCGTTGAGATCCTTGGTGCGGGCGATGGAGATCGTCCGCCGTACTTTGGCATCCGCGCAGCCGAAGAACATCATGTACTCGTTGCCCTGCTTGAGGATATGACCGGGATAGGCGGACATGGAATAGTACGTGCCCTCTTTCGTGCTGAAGGGAACGGGGTTGTATTGCTTCGTCCATGGACCTGCCGGCGACTTGCTCGTCGCATGCAACGCCAAATAGGGGGCAATTGGGATCTTTTCGACACCCCCCGTGGTGTTGGGGGTGCCCAGATAATACATATGCCAAAGGTTATTGTCGTCCTTGATGATCCAGGGCGAACAAGCGGCGGCGGAATCGGCCCCGCCGGGTCCGAAGTCGAGCAGGGGCCCCTTGCGCTCCCATGTTTTCAGATCCTTGCTCACCGCCAGGCACGACACCCAACCTTTGGCACCGGCACCGTCGTAGTACAGGTAATACGTGCCATCCACGTAATTGATCAGAGCCTCGCGGGCATTCATGGTATCGCATTGATTCGGTCCCTTGCCGTATTCCAGGAACATGCCCTGATCCACGGCATTCAAGCGGTACGAGGGATAGGGGCGCCCATCCAAGTAGCTGACTGGATTCTCGACCACAACCAGGCCTGTACCGGACGTGCTGGCTGCTCCTGGTTTGCTTGCAGCCGAGGTGAAGGGGGCGCTGAGGCCTATCATAGCCATCGCCAAACCGAAAACCTGCGGCATCTGCCGGATCTTCCGTGGCCTGGCGGTCTGGCCAAGGGTGGGAATACTGTGCGCGTTGATGAACTTCATGTGTTGCTGCTGGTTGCGATCGCTGTAAAACCGATATTTCCGTTATTTCTCGAACGCCTGCAATTCGGCGCACGAGGAGAACGCCTGATTCGGGTTATTGCCGCCCGCCGGTTTGCCCACGACACGCACGCCGATGACCATGACCGGGGCCGTCAACTGGCAGGTGAACATTTCGCCATCGCGCAAGGTGGCCGCACTGGTGGCGGTGGTGGCGGGATAATCCTTGAGTTCACCCGCATCCTGCCACTCCCCGCCCTTGCTGGTCTGGATCTGGATGCGCGGCTTGCCGGCGCTCGCATCGAACCAACCGCCGTCGGGGAATGTCTTGCCATGGGCATAGAGCACGCGAATGATCGTCTGAGGTTCTCCCAAGGTCACCGCAAACCAGTCCTCCGGCGCAGGCTTGTTGTAACGGGAGACGATGAATGAATGAACGTCCTCGTCATTGATGGATCCATCCGGGTACTCCCCGCGCGACCAACTCCAATTGCCCTCCACCAGCACATTGCCGGTTCTGCGCGAGTACAGCGGCAGCCAGACCCGGTATGACTCGCCAAGGCTGCCCGCATCGGCAAATGGAATAAGACGGATTTCCTTCGGCGCGCCGTGCAACAGGGCATTGATGTGGAAAACCCGGTCCTGTGGCCAATGTTTCAATTTATCAGGTGCCGGTTCCGGCGTGATCGCCAGGGATGTTAGATCCGGCTTGCCCAGGCTCACCGCGTTGACCGGCATGCCGTCCGTTCCGAGCAAAGCTTCATCCGCCGCCAACACCAACGGGCCGTACATGATGGCCACTTTCCCCGCGTTGGTGTGATCGCCGACGATTACCCGTGGCTCCAGTTTGAAATCCAACTCTACCTGGTCGCCCTTGGCCCAGACACGTTTAATGGTGGCGTAGCCATCCTTGCCCTGATCCGCCTTCACCGATGTGCCGTTAAGTTTCACGGTCGCTTCACGACACCATGCCGGGATGCGCACCTTGAAGGCAAAGGGAGCTGCCGACACGGCATCCACCGTGATGACAATCCTGCCATCGCTGGGATAATTCGTTGCGGTGGTCAGCACGACGGGTTTGCCATTGCGCAAGGTGAGCGTGGCGGTGCCTGCGTCATAGAGATTGACCACCACGCCATCGGCATCGACGCTGGTGGCAAAGGTCGGAATCAAGGTAATCCCACGCGGGCCGCTGGACAGACAGCAATGGCCATCGAGCGAACCGCGGTAGGGCTTCACCCCTTCCATGGGGCAGTAATAACACCAAGCGTTGCCGTCGCACTGTTGCGCGCCAAACAACTGGTTGACCACCGCCCGCTCGAGTTGCTCGGCAAAGCGAGCCTCGCCCGTCACGCGCAGGAGCTGCGCGTTGAACTGAATCCAGGAGACCGTCGCGCAGGTTTCGCCGACCTTGTTGGTGTTCATGAGATAGTAATCCTCTGTGAAAAACTCGCCGTTGCTGGTGGTCCCGGTGATGTAGAGTTTTTTATCGAGGATGTCCTGCCAGGCAATGCGAGCAGCCTCCAACAGCTTGGCGTCACCCGTGGTGCGATACACTTCCAGGATGCCATTGAGACAGGAGAGCATCTCGTAGGCTTTGGCGTCGGCGACCTTGTCCACCCGCTTGGTTTCCAGCAGCCGCGAGACAATCTTCGGTCCGTTCGGCTGTTCAAATGCCCGCATGATATACTTGGCAAAGTCCAGGTAGCGTGGTTCGCCAGTCAAACGATAGAGCAGCACGATGGGTTCCAGCACGCTGCCCGGAGCCATCCCGACATGTTCACCAGCCGGGATGATGTCGCGCTTGCCCGGTTCGTCACCAAAGGTCTTGCAGAGCAGGTCGGCCAGTTTCCGGCAGGCCGGCAGAAGTTCCATATTCCCGGTGTAGCGGACGTAAGTGACCAAGCCGATCAAGTTATACTTATGTGCCCAGACATCCCATTCGGTCCAGCGATGGTCGTCGGAGTATGTCCCCAGGTAGCCATCGTCGAGCTGGGTTTTGACCAGTTCAGTGGCGGTGTAATCAAGCTTCCTGCGCAGTTCCGGATCGCCTGAGTTGACCCATGCCAGCGTTGCGGCGTGGAGCCATTTGCCCATGTGCTCGCCATCAAACGATTGCCACCCCGGGCGTCGGCGATAACTGGCCAGCAGACGTTCCGGATCCATCCGCGCCATCCGGGTCTTCTCGTTGGCATCAATGCGCGAGCCGATCCAGCCGGTTAGATGCACACAATCCGGCTGCTGGAAATCCTGCCGGTCGGCAATGGCACATGAAACTTTTTCCGGCACCGGTGTCGCGCCACCTGAAAGCGGAGGGAATACCGCCGCGCCGCACATCATTGTCAGGATAATCTTTATCATTTCGTGTGATCTGGCGTAACCGATTGAATCACCACTGGCCCCAACAGGCCGGACGGGAGCAAGCCGGATCTTTCAGGAGGATTTGCGGGATTAATCGGGCTAAAGGCGATATTGCTATGGGTGTAGCGTTTTTCTTCGGGCAACGACGCATCCCCGATCCGGCGGTTAGGCCACAGGTTGATCACCTCAATTTCCAATTCGTTAGCACCCGCCTTGAGTGCACTGGTGATCTCCACGCGCCAGGGAGCCGTCCACACGATACCCAGATCCTTGCCGTTGAGCTTCACCCGGGCGGTGTAATTCACGGACCCTAGAGAGAGGTAGAACGGGGCGCGATTGCCAACCGCGCCAGTATAATTGAAGGTTTTGTGGTAGATCGCCGTGCCTGAGTATAACCTGATCCCTTCCTCGGGGCGAATGATCCAATCATCGAGCTTCTCGAAATTCACCTTGCCGGGGCCGCCCCACTTCGGGTCGAAGGTCACCTCCCAGGTGCCGCTGATTTCCTGCGCCGTGGTCAACGCCGGAAAATCGTTTCCCGCTCCATTCTGGTTTCCGGTCTCTGGTTTCCAAATGTCTTTACTGAACACCACGAACGCACTCTCAGACGGCGCGAATTCCAGCGGCACTTCGGTCATGCCGTCGGCCAAGGTCTTGCACTCCTTGAGTTCGCGCACCTGGCCGGTCACCGGATTCCACAATTCCACACGCGCTCCGCTGGCGCGGAAGGTGCATGTCAGCGTCTCGGCGCGGTCCATCCGGTTGGCGACATAATAGATCTCGGTGCCCTTGTCGGTGCGGTGAATCCAATCGATGAAGGTGTCGGGTTTGCCGCCGGCATGGCTGAAATCGGGATTGACCTTGGCCTGGGTGAGCAACTCCCGTGGCGTTGTTCCCCACACGACACGGCCTTTGCCCAGGGCGTGTTCCTTCACTGTCTTGCCATCGCAATTGCCCCACAATTCCGTGGCCAACGCCTTCACCTCCTGATCACAACGCGGATAGTTCGTTAGCCCCGGTGCCGCCACAGGTTTGGGCCCGACCAGGGTCATGCCGTCGCTCACCAACTTCTTGAGTTTGCCCAGCACCTCGACGGTCATGGTCGTGCTCTCGGGCAGGACCATCATCCGGTAGCTCATGCCATCGGGCAGCACGATTCTGCCGTTTTTCACGCCCAGGCGTGTTAGAATGATCTCGGTATTGCAGACATCATAATCATAGCCGGCCCCGAGACCCGGTTCGACATGCTTGGGCTGGACGAAATTGGGGCACTGATCGCCGTTATAGAACAACACATCGGCCGCAAACAGTCCCTGGCGCAGCATGTGGCTGCAGCGTGCGATGTAATCATTGAAGCCACGCACCTGGCTCCACCAGGTGACCTTGCGGTTGAAATAGGTCCCGGAGCAGAATTCCTCGCCGGGGTATCCCTCATCGCTGCGGGTGGCGCTGGAGAAAACAAAGAAACTGTTGAAGCCCTCGCAGAACGCCCGGTCGGCGGTGGGTTTGAGCGATGCCGGATACTCCTCCCAGTGGAAGTGTTGCAGGGCGGAAAATGCTTCGGCAGCCACGATGGGCTTGCCATAGAGGTGACCTGCCGAGGCGGCCTGCTTGGCGGACTTGTTCTGCTTATCTTCGGTCCACAGCCCGCACTGCCAGAATTCGCCCATGGGAATGGCACAGCGGCCCAGGTTCTTCAGGCCGTCCAATGACATCCACTTCGGACAGCATTGGCCGCCGGCCTCGCTCTGCTGGATGATGCCCTTGGCTTCTGCCAGCTTGGTGAGGCGAGCGAAATAATTCTCGGCCACGCAATCGGCCACGGTCCTGCGGTAATCGTAGAGGAAACGATCAGTGAACTCAGGGCTGCCCAGTTCCCAGCCCGCCAACGCCGGCAGATACGGCACGGGATCATAGCCACGGTATTTCTTGAAATCATCGCGGAAGCCCGCCGACCAGTTAGGCAGCTTCATTTCCCAACTGTCAACCTGCACGGAGCGGAAAACCTTGCCTGTCAATGGGCCGGCTTCCTCAATGAGCGGTGTGCCGGCATGGGCAAACTGGAAATCCATGGCCGCAGAGTCCAAGGGGTCGGCTTCCAGCCCTGACCCGGTTGGCGACGACCAACTGGTCACGTCGCCCGTCATCGTGTAGCCGGTGCGCAGGATGGTCCACTTGCCTTGCGGGACATCCCACTCCAGGACTCCTTCGGCCGTGCATTTGGCGGTTAGATCAATGATGGATTTCAGGGCGACGGTCGCACCCGCTTCCGCTGGCAGCAGCGGCTTCATCGGCGCGGCGCAGATTTCCTTGATAGGAGTCTTGACCCCATCGCCGAATGAGTCCTGCACGAGCTTATACGTCAACTGTTTCTGCCGGTCCGGGCTGGACTTGGTCGAGACGTTGGGGAACGCCTGGATGGCGATATCGCGATAGAATTTCGGATCGCCAGGCTGGGTTAGTTTCTCTTTGAAATGTTTGGGTCCGGTGACCACCACTTCAGAACTGACCTGTTTTTTGCAGCCGAACTCGGGTTTGATCCATGGCCCGCCGGCATTCCATCCGCTGCACAGGATGGCGCTGACGCCCAGGCCGAGCCGCTCGGCTTCTTTGACGGTATGCTTGAAGAGGGCACGCCATTCCGGACTCATATAATCAGGACCTTTGCCCCCGACTCCGGGACCGCTGATGCTGTAAACGGTCACGCCGCCGATCCCCTGGGCCTTCATCGCCTCCAGGTCGGCCGTGATGCTGGCGCGGTCCACCTTGTCGCCCAGCCAGAACCACCACGTCCACATCCGCGCCGTCTCCGGCGGCGTGGCAAATTCTTTTTTCAGATCGCCGGCCATCAGCCCCATGCCGCTCCAGCAAAATCCCAGCAATGCTGTTATATTTATTAATCTTATCATCGCTTGTTTTTCGTTCGTTCTTGCTGACCATTCCAAAATACCTTCATATATAAAAACGGTATTTCGCTTGAACCCAAAGCCGGAGCCTTTTGACATGATCCATAACCCAATCCTGGAATTTCCCGCAATTCTGAAACAGGCGATTTCACGTCGTCCCATCGGGACGATTCATAAAAGCCGCCCGGCACGAAGTGCCGGGTTCGGTCCGGGGAAGATGGTTCCGCGTCCTGAAAGGACGCCTCAAGGAGCGCGGGCGTCCCGCCCGCATCAGCCATGGAGGGTGAATGATCCGCGCATTCGCTCATTTCTTTCACCTCCCATGACCATAGTGGGCGGGACGCCCACTCTCCTTGAGGCCGCAATTTGGACTCAATCCCTCTCCCGGCACTTCGTGCCGGGCTCTTATGAGAGGTCCCTTCGGGACCCAAAGCAAAGTCATTCATTTTCATGAAAACCATTCTCCGGAAGTCTGATATGATGTGTGAACATGATATGGAATCGTCAGCAAGTTATCTGTTGACGCTCTAGGGTTTTGCCGGGCTCTCACACTTCACTTCGTTTTCAACGATCCATTGTACGGGTCCGAGCAGGCCGGCAGGCAACAACGGAGCGTCTTTCTTGAAATAGTTATAGGTCACAAAACACTTGCGGCCCCGCGAAGGCCGCGGCTGGTTTTTCACAAACCAATCCGGGTATATTTTCAGACACCGCCCGCCAAAGTCGCGGAACCCCTCCCATTCATCCCAATTGCAATCCTCGGGCTCCTGCTCATCGCCGATCAGACGGTTGGCCCAGGTATTGGTCACCCGGATCTCTAACATGTTCGTGCCGGTTTTCAGAGCTGAGGTGACATCCATGCGGAAGGGCGGATACCAGACCACACCCATGGCACGGTCGTTGACTTTGATGGCAGCCATCTCATGCACGGTACCCAGATCCAGGACGTAGCGCTGGCCCGGGCGCAGCGTGTCGAGCCGCAGTTCTTTGCGATAGGTGGCGGTGCCGGAGAAATACTTGATGTTCGGGTCGGCGCTCTCACTCCACGACCGCAGTTCCGGGAAAGTGGCTTGGGCGGGTGCGCCCATAACCGGCGCAAACCCGACCTGCCACGGTCCGGCCAGCGGGACCGGCGCAGCGGCGGCGAGCGCGAAGGGGGTCCGCTTGCCGGAGGCGAACACGATTTCGCCGCGACACGTTCCGGCGCTGCGCACGACGACTTTGCCGGTCTCATCCATCCGGGTCGTGTATGCGGTCTTGTCGGTTGCAGCGATTTCAATGGCGTGGTCGGCCGGTGCCGGTTTGCGGAACACCACAAAGATCGACTCGTGCGCGTCGAGATGCAGCGGAAGGTCCGTGCGACCAGCGGCAGTCTTCCAGACGGCGGCAGCCCGGGATGTCCCGTCCAGCGGCTGCCAGAATTCCGGCAATTTGCCGGTAACGCGGAAGGATCCGGTAAAGTCGCGAGCCTCATCGCTGGTATTCGCCAGGAAGAAAATATCCGTCTCGCCATCCTTTCTGGCCGTCGTGCGAATGTCGGCACCGGGGGTTGTCACGGGAGGCGCGGGGTTCACCGCCTTGGTTAGAACCTTCGGGTTGCTCCAGAGTTCCTCGCCGAGTTTCCTGACCTCGTCATCCGCGTTCGGATAGCCGGATAGACTGGGCGAGCGCACGGGCTTCGGTCCGGCGATGGCCCCGCCAGCGGCCACCAGCTTCTTGAGAGCCCGGGCGACCTCGGGCAGCATCACCTCCTTGGGGGGCAACTGGAGATATGGATAGCGCCGGCTACTGGGCAACACGATCATGCCGTCCTTGACGCGCAGGTCGCCGTGCAGCAGCGCGGCAATCGGGATGGAGTCGGCACCGGCGGGAGAGTGCTCAAGTGCCAGGAAATCGGCGACGCCCTCGCCGCGCTGAAGCAGTGTCTGCACCCGGCCGAGATAGGCGAAATAGGCTTTGCCTGGCTCGAACCACGTTTGGTTGCGGCCGAAATGCGTGCCCCACCAACCCATGCCGATGCCGGGTTTGTATTTTTCGTCAAACGGCTGATGGACCCAGTGGTGCAGAGACACGCGATTGACACCGCTGGCATAGGTTCCGTCGGTGCAGGTTTTCAGGAAAGCCGGGGTCTCGCTCCACCGGCTGAGTGGAGGCATGCCGGTGAATGATTCAGCAGCAATGACGCGGTGTCCGGCGGCGCGGCCTGCAGCCACGATGTTATAGTCAATGCCGCCCTGGCCGCCGGTCCAGAATTCACCCATCGGCGTGTCAGCCAACGCGGATCCGGCAATCGTGTCAAACGGGCCGGTGTACGGTTCCCAGTTAAATGTCATGCCCGCCGCATGAATCGCCTGGGAACCGGTGCGGAAGCCTTCCAGAAACAGCGTTTTGATCACATCATGATAATCCCATTCGAAGCGTGCCGTCTGGTCCGCGCCGGCCACGATGCGAGCCTCTTCCTTGCGGCCTTCAGTGACGATCTGGTTCATGGTCATGAGCCACGGCAGCGGATCGTAACCTTTCAGGCGCTTGAATTCCTCACGAAAATGGGCGTTCCAGTTCTGGTCGCCGGCTTCGTAGCTGTCGATGAGGATGTGGCGGAGACTCTTACCGACGAGAGGACCCAGGTTCTGCTTGAGCGGTTCGAGCACCTGCTGCCAGTGATAACGGTTTTGTTCGACCGACATCTTGTCCACCTCGAAAGCCTTGTTGAGCACGTCATCGGGGACCGGACTGCATTGATGTCCGCTGAAGGCGTAGCCGATCCGATAGACATTCCATGCGCCCGGCGGAGCATCCCAGACAAGATGGCCCTTTGCGTCCATCCTGGCACTCAGGTCGATGATCTTGTCCAGTGGGATAATGCCTTCGGCTGGCACGGCAAACACCCCGATGTCAACCGGTTGGCCGCCGGGGAGCGGCAGGTCGATCGTGATTTGCTTGCCGCCCTGGACGGCTTGCATTTTGCGTACCAGTTGTTGCATCCCGCGTTCGGGAGTGATCCACGGGCCGCCGGTCGTCGAGTATCCCACGCAGTCATGCATGCCGAGTTCAAGGCCCAGGCGATTGGCCTCCGCAGCGGCGTGTTTCATCATCTCCCACCACTTCGCACTGCGGTAGGTGATTTCGGGCCAGGGACAATTGCCGGTCGGTTTGGCGCCGACGGTCACTGCGGAGGTGAGATGAAAAATCGTCGCGCCGCCGATGCC
>Ga0209697_10006226_pt1 | contig 14524 bp, 11 predicted proteins | sample AliMusrvi5mmetaG_FD_184115 | JGI IMG/M metagenome (GOLD analysis project Ga0209697, IMG submission 184115) | Freshwater lake bacterial and archeal communities from Alinen Mustajarvi, Finland, to study Microbial Dark Matter (Phase II) - Alinen... | ecosystem: Environmental > Aquatic > Freshwater...
TTGCATGACCGGGTAAGTAGCGCCCAGGATGCCGATGATCAGCGCGTTTGCGCCGTACGACGCCGCATACAGCGGCAGCAGCGGCACGATGATTGTCAGACCCAGCAGGTCAACCAGCACGATCACAAAGATCGGCAGGATGCGCTGAAAATCCAGTTTCGCTTCCGGGCTGGTTGATGCCGCGATGTTCTCTCTTTTTCTAGCCATTGAGTATTCTCTCCGTTATTTGTCGAATGATGGGTTTACTAAGTGCAACTTTGGAGAAGCCACCTCTCCTTTGAAGAAATGGCTTCCACTCCACTTCAATCACGCAATCTTGCCCCACGCGCCCAGGAGTGCTACGCCGATAAAAATGAAGATCAACGCAACAACGTATGAGATCAATGTATTGCGGAAACGCACTGAGTCTGGGGCTTTGCGCCATACTGCGGGCAGGTGGACTGCGACTAACGCCAGGACCATCATGAACGCGTGCTCCATATCGTCGCGTTCAAAGGTGCGAGTCATTACATTAGATACCAGGTTAAGGATGCCCAGCAGCACCTGTATATCCATTGCGATGCCAAAGAACATCGTCAACTGGCGATCCAGCTTCGTAAACTGCGACTTCTGGACGACGCCCATGAACAGTTTGACAATCGTCACAATGCCAAGAATCACCACAAGCCAGCGAACCAAACCATGAATCGTTAACAGTATTTCCATCGTATTTCCTCCAACTTTATTGACTCAAAATCACCTGAATTTCTGACAACTTATGAACCTGCTATCTGAATCTGCATTCTCTTAATCACGTCGTTCAGCCACTGCAATTCGGACATCAGATGGTGTATCTGGTGCTCAATAATGAGCTGCACGCCGCCTGGATGCGGCGGGGCATTCTGCGCAGCCGTGAGCTGCTCCTGCACAGCAATACGCCGTTGTTCGAGCAAATGGGCCGACTCCGGCTTTGACAACACGTCAGCAAAGGCCAGGCCAATATCGGTTGCAAACCGCGTCGGCGCATAACTGGCGAGGTTCTCGCGCAACAGTCGTTGGAACACCACTTCTCCCTCCGGCGTAATATGGTAGACGCGCCGAGGGGGGCGATTGCCCTCCTGCCCTTGCTCAAAACTGATCCAGCCAGCCGCCGCCATCTTATCCAGCAGAAAATAGGCCGTTGGCTTCTTCAGGTCGACGCAGAACGCCATCTGGGTGTCAACGAATTCCAACAGTTGGTATCCGTGCATCCCGTGCGCGCGCAACAACCCAAGCAACAATAACTCTCGCTCCACTCTTCCACCTTTGACTATACAATACTGATTAGTCAGTATTGACTATTCATGACTAGATTTTAGCGCGTCAGCCTCAAATGTCAAGAGTAAACGCAAAACTCTCAGGAAGCTATAATGTTCGGGAGGAATTCACACAGGGGAACTCAAAATGGCAGAGACAACAGTAACAAGCCAGCCCGGCATCGGCACGACGACAGTGACTCAGATCGGCATCGTCATTCGCGATATCGAAAAGACAGCGCGCGCCTACGCGGAGGTCTTTGGCGTCCCAGTCCCGTCGGTTCAAATCACCGACGGTCTGGACAAGGCGCATACCCGTTTTATGGGTGAGCCCACCGAGGCGAGGGCCAAACTTGCCTTTATAAACTTCGGTCAGGTGACTATTGAGCTCATCGAACCGATCGGGGCGCCAAGCACCTGGCAGGAGTTTTTGGATGAACACGGCGAAGGGGTGCATCACATCGCCTTTGTCGTCAAAGGCATGGACGACCACATCGCCACACTAACAACACATGGAGTCCCGCTCGTCCAGAAGGGCGACTACACCGGCGGCCGTTACGCCTACCTTGACGGCGCCCCCCGCCTCGCCGTCCTCATCGAGCTACTCGAAAACTTCCGCTAACACCGCAATCTCGGTACACCCTCTACCTGCAGGGTGTACCGTCTCTCCCCTTCTCCCCCTCTCCTTTTCTCCTCCTCAGAGCTCCATCACCTTCATATGGAACTTGAGCGCGTCCTGGATATGCGTATCCCAGTACGACCACTCGTGCGCCCCTTCGAAGCGCTGGTAGGTGTGCGGTATCTTGTTCTTGCGCAACAGAGCGTCGAAGTTCTGGTTGTCTTCATACAGGAAATCCTGCCGTCCGCAATCGAAGTAGATATGCGGGCGACTTTTCTCCGGCACTTTGAGCGCCAGTTCATAGGGGTCGTTCGCCGCGATATCCATGCCATCCAGCAACACCGGCGTCTCGGAGATATCGGTGGCCGTCGGCGCCCAGCGCATAAAACCCACCGCGGCGGAATGGGCCGTGATCGAGCCATACACCCTCGGAAACTTCAACCCCAGCTTGAGCGCCCCATAGCCGCCCATCGACAGCCCTCCAATCGCCCGATAGCGCGCCTGTTTACGCGTGGGGAACAGCTTGCCCACAAACTCGACTAGTTCCTTTGTCATATAGGACTCATACGCCCCCAGCTTGGAATCGCAATACCAGCTTCGCGCGCCGTCCGGCATGACGATCAGGAACGGGTAATCCTTCGCGTAACGCTCTAATGAGGTGTTGCTCGACCAGGCGGACTCGTCGTCCGACAGGCCGTGCAACAGATAAAACGTGGGGTACGGCGGCTTGGCGTTCTGGTTAATGATGACCTTGATCTTAGTCGCTTTGCCAAGCGCCTCGCTTCGAAACTCGACGGTGAGTATTGCCATTTCTCTTTACTGATCGTCCATTAAATTGCTAAACCTTTATATAGGCAATCCGGCACCAGCGAAGAATGAAGAAACGACATCAGGCTTACAGCGTAGACGCCTGATAGCCAAGCCGAGAGTATGGTGAAGATCAAGCAAATTCACACAACAGACGTTGCGCAACTCAACGTACTTGAGATGCTTCCAGGTTCCTTCGTCTGGATTGAGATCGGGCGCATAAGCCGGCAACCTCTCCAGATGAATGTGTTTAGCCGCTCCATCAGCCAGATATGCTTTGACCTCGCTAGCGCGATGAATCGGCGATCCGTCCCAGATCACCAGCAGCTTGTCATTCGTTCGTGCGCGCAAACACTTCAAGAAGTGAACACTGTCTGTTGCTCGCATCGAATCATCTCTCATCATGGTAAACAACTGCCCCTGTGGCGTAATGGCACTCATCACAGAGACATGGTCGCGGGTTTGATAGACACGCAGAACCGGCGTACAGCCAATCGGCGCATAGGTTCTGACCGCCGCGGGCAACAAGTAGAAACCCGATTCATCCACAAAAGCCAGGGTTCTGTGCTCAAGTCGCGCTCTTTTTTTATCTCCAGCCACTCTTCACTACGCCAACGTGTAATAGCATCCTCGTCACGTTGTGTCGCGCGTTCGATTGGCATCTGCGGCGTCCACTTCAATTCCTTCAGCAAACAAGCCACATGGGATTTGCAGTATGTCACACCCAATTCCCACTCAATTACTTTGGCAACTCGAAGACATGTCCAAACACCACCGCGGAATCCATACGCTTCAGCGCCATGTGACAGAAACTCCGGGATCGCCCACTTCTGCTCATCTGTTAAGAGCCGTGGACGTCCAGTATGGGGGTGTGCCAGTAACCCACCTTCTCCTTGCTCTCGCACGGTCGTGAACCACTGGCTGACAGCTCCTTTTGTTGCTCCCAACGCTTGTGCAATTTGTTCTTGTGTCCATCCTTGCCGCTTAAGTTCAACAGCTTGTAGCCGTCGAGATTCCGCTCTTGCCTGCCTTTGCGATATGCGTGCCACCATGAACTGGTTGTAACATCAATTTCAGTTTAGTGATTTACTGGACGGTCAGTAGGTTGAGTATCGCCTGATACTGCGCAGTCAGCGCAGCCTGCGCGTTCTCCGCCTGGCCTGGGCACAGGATTGCGTTGACCCGCTCGGCGAACGCATTGGGCTGAATCGCAAAGGCCTCAACGTAGTGCAGGTTGTTGCCATCGCCGACGTAGTACGTCTCATTGACCGCAAACAGCACCTGCATCATGTCGTGGATCAGGCGCGCGCTCAGCCCGGCGAGGAAAACCACGTCGCCCCGCTCCACCTTGCTGCGATAATGATAGTCCGCGCGCCAGTAGTTGAGTGACTCCATGTGCTTGCGGAGGATGGCTTGTTTCAGGACCTGAGGATACGGCTTCAAGCGCGCCTGCCACGCGGCGATGATGCCGGTCGGGTCATCGATCACCATCTGGTTGGCGATATCCGTCAGCACGTGATAACCCCACAGCGTCCACACTCTTGGAACCGGCGCGATCTTTCCGCCAAGCCAATCATCCAGTTGCGCGTCGATCTCACCAATCGAGCGCACCCAGCAATAGTCGATCTCGATGCCCTGCGCCCGCCGGCGATCGACGATACCGCAAAAGGTTTTCCAGTCCTCGGTCTCCCAGTACATTGGGCCGCCGGCGATCTCATCGCAGAACACGCGAAAATCGAGGTCGGAGCGCGCGTCGAAGGTGCGTTTGCCGTGCGATCCACCGATGGTAACGGCAACACGCCCTTTCCCCATGGCCTTGAGCAGCGGCAGGCACTCGTCGATGATGGCCTGGATTTCGGCGCGCGGTTGGGTTGCGATGGAGTTAGTGGTTTGTTGTGACATGATGATAATTCTACTTAACCGCATTGAAACCGCGGAAAAACCCTTCGGGTGTGGCTTGACGAACCGCAACACCGATTAGCACACCCGAGGGGTTTTGATTACTACGCCTTTTTCACTGGCTTGAGATCGATTACGAGCGCGCTATGAATGTGCAGCGATTCAATCGTTGCCGTCAACACGCCTTGCGACCACTTCCATGTCAGTCCCGTGTTTTCGGGCGCCAGCGTCACCGCCTTCGGGCGAGCAACGCACTCCACGCGCACCGTGATCGGCCCGACCGTCGGCACTGCTTCAATATACGGATTCACCGGCGCGAGCGGGTTCTCGGATGATGTGTTCAACAGGTGCACGATCAACTGGTTCTCACGCTGCCGCACAGTGAGTTGCACATAGGGCGGCGCGTCGATTTCCACCGGCATCGTGCCCGTCAGCGCTTTCAGCACGTTGCCCGCGAACGACCGGATGCGCGGGTAGCGATAGTCGCCGTACACAGTTCCCACCGGCCCATAAATCGCCGCGATGCTGCCCTTGCCGACTTTCTTGATCGTCGCAGCTGGGTAACCGGTCACGCCGCGCTTGACTTCCTGCGTCTTCAGCAATGGCGCCAGCGACTTGGCGCCCGCCATCTTGACGTGCTGCCATGAGCCGCTCACGTTCACCGCGCCGCCATCCGCGGGCACGTAAACTACTTCTTCACCTGGCTCGCCTTCGGCTGTCACACCGAGCACGCCGTCATAGTCTTGCGCGATGTGACTCCCGGTGAGAAGCAGCTTCCCGCCACGCTTCACCCACGCCACTAGCGCATCCTTGAGCGCCTGCGGCAGGTGCGTCTGCTCTGCCACGACGACGACAGGATAGTCGTTCATCCGGCGCAATAAGGTCTCCTCGTTCATGACGTCGGCGTGATAGTGGTTGTCCAGCAGCAGCGCCAGCGCGCCGGTCAGTGTGCGCACAGGCACGCCTTCGTTGTAGATCGAGACCGTATTCTCGGGGTGATTGTTGGCGTAGAAATGGCTCTCGCTGTGCAACAGCGCCACGTGCGGCGCGGAGGTCGTGCCCTGGCAGATCGCCTGGCGCGCGCGCATGAACTTGCCAACTTCGGCGAAGACATCCATATGCCAGTCGACCACGCGCCCATTGCGCACCGGCGTGTCATAGATCTGGTACGCGCCGCCATTAGCCGCGACCAGCGCGCCCTCCATCGCCAGATGCGCCACCGATTTGGTCGTCCACTTAGCCTTATCCATCGAACCTGATGTGGTAAAGCCCCACGCCATCAAATCCCATGGCAGGCCGCGAGAGTCCATGAACTTGGCCTCCAGCGTGGCGTTATCGAGGCCGAAAGCCCATGTGAAGTCGCCGCTCAGATAGTCGACCGGCACGGTTACCTCGTCGGGCATGCGGGCGGTGTAGGCCCAGTTTGAGCAGATGGTGAAGGCCGGTTTGCGCGCGTGCAGGGCATCGGCGTAGCGTTGGATGTGCGCCTCGAAGCGGCGCCGATTGAAAGCCATGTACTCCGCCCAGTGCGCGTCTGCGGGCTTGCGCGGGATAGCGGTGATCCCGGTTTCCTGCGTAAATAAATCGGTCGACCACGCGCTCCAGTCCGGCGCGGCGGCCCAGCACTCGCCATCCACCCAGCAGCCGTCGATGTCATACCAGTCGATCACCTCGGTGAGTTGCGGGATGACAATTTGATCGTCGTACGGGCAGTCCGCGGCCATGGCGTGCGGGTTCCAGCCCTCGCCGCCGACCAGGCTGCCGTCGGCCTTGCGGCGCGACCAATCGGGGTGCAGCTTCCATTGCACAATATCCCATGTTCCGGAGTAGTGCACCACGATCGGGATGCCCATGTCGTGCGCCACCTCGCTCCAGATCTTCAGCGCGTCCTTCACGATGCCCGGCGACGGCGTGCCAACCTTGGTCGGATAGCCGGTGTAGCCCGGATGGCCTTTGCAGTCATACTGCACCCAGTCGGGGGCGACCTTATCCAGTTCAGCGCGGATGTGCTTGTATGTCGTTTCGGCGCCGAGTTCGGTGTCATGCTCTCCGGCGTGCAGGTCGAAGTGCAGCCCAAAGAAAACGTCCTTGTGCCAATTTGAATCCATTATTAAATTAACTCCTTAGGGCCAAAGTAAAGGCATCAGCCCTTGATCGCACCCGAGGTAAGGCCTTCGATGTAGTACTTCATGCCGAAGGCAAAAACCAGCAGGATAGGCAGCGAAGCGAACACGTAGCCCGCCGTGATTACGCCCAGGTCGGGACGGCCCGGCAATTTCTCGTTAGGCGGTTGATACGCTTGCAGCGCGATGGTCATCGTCCAGTTATCACGCGAGGGAAGCATCAACAGCGGCCAGATCAAGTCGTTGTAAATCGCCAGGAAGTTCATGATCGCCAGGGTCACGAGGATTGGCCGCGCCAGGGGCACGGCGATGGCGAAACACGAGTGGATTTCACTGGATCCGTCGATGCGCGCCGACTCAAAAATCTCTTCGGGCTGCGACTGAAAGAAGGCGCGCAGGATGAAGATGGAAAACACCTGCCCGCCGCCGATATAGAAAATGGTGAGGCCGGCGAGCGAGTTGCGCATGTTCAATTGGTCGGCCAGCACGAAACTTGGTGTCAGCGTCAATACGCCCGGCACCAGGAAGATGAAGATGACCAGGTAGAACAGGAATTCCTTGCCAAAGAACTTCAGGCGCGCGAAAGCATAGGCGGCGACGCATGAGAACAGGGTGATGCCGATGATGGAGACTGCGGCGACGATGATGGTGCGGATTGCCGGCCCCATTAGATCGACTAATGCACTGTTGTAATTGCTCCACACCGGCGGGAAGGGCGGCGCCCAGAAGTCGCCGAAGATTACGATACTGTCTTTCAGCGACATCGTCACCATCATGATGACCGGCACGAAGGAGAACAAGAGGATCAGCCCCAGAATGAGCATACTGAGACCGCCAGTAAGGTTAGCGCGTTTTAACATAATGAATAAGCTCCTCGCTTACGCCTCATCCGGGGTCTGGTTGAAGCGGAAACGCCACAGCGTGACGATCAGCACGACCAGTGCCAGAATAAAGCCGATTGCGGAGGCATAGCCAAACTCGGCGGCGGATATCTGCAGGAACATCTGCAGGCCGGGAACGTAAGTGGACGACCCTGGGCCGCCACGCGTCATGATCCAGATACCCCCATAGCCCTGCACGGAACCCAGGAAGGTGAAGAAGAGAATCAACCGGAGTTGGGGTGAGATCATCTTGATATCAATGTTGATGAAGCGCTCCCAGGCGCTGGCGCCGTCAATAGCCGCAGAGTCGAATATCTCGCGATTGATGTTGAGCAGACCGCCGAAGTAAATCAGGAAAGCAAAAATGCTGACCCAGGGGAACCCGGTGAAGATGATCGCCCAGATGGCGGTTGAGGCGTCGGAGAGCCAACCATGCGCCAGGTAGCCCAGTCCGACGACCTTCAGGATTTCGTTCAACAGACCAATTTGAGGATCATAGATTTGTTTCCATAGCAGGATGCCGACCACGCCGGGCACGATGCTGGGGATGATAAAGGCCACGCGCGTCCAGTATTTGATGCGCGACCAGCGCAGCCAGAAGATCAACTCGGCCACCAGCAAGGGGATGGTGAATTCCTTGATCAGCGACGTGACCAGGATCAACAGCATGTTGCCGATGCCGGTCCAGAAGAACTGGTCGGAGGCGATCTTGACGAAGTTGTTGAAGCCGATGAACTTGATAGGTTCTGCCAGGTTGAAATTGGTGAAGGAGTAATACAACCCCATGACTGTTGGCACATAGGCGAATACCAGGATCATCAGCATGGAGGGGAAGATTAACAAGTAGGCCGTGCGCGAGGCGCCGATCTGTTTTACGACGCGCGCTGCGGGCTTTTGCAGGCGCGGTGTGGAGATGGTCAAGGCTGTGCCGGCGCCCAGGATCAGGACGAGGTTGCCCAGCAGGATGAAGAGATTGATATTGCTCTGGCGTTGCGAACCCAGCGCCAGACCCAGGTTGATTTTCACCCACTCGCCTGCGCCGGTGACGACCGTCAGGTCTTCTTCAGAGGCATGCACATAGCTGCGCAATGGGCTATTTGACACACTGGTCGAATAGAACGGCTGGCCGTCCATGGTGAGCATGAACACCTTGCCGTCGTTGTCGCCCGCCACGATCTTGTTCGAGGTCAGGTCATACGCCAGCATGCGCATCGGGTATTCGGAAAGCGTCTGGTACCACAGCAAGTCGCCCTTGGTGATGTCGTACAGCCCAACTGCGCCGCGTTCATCAGCCACCACCAGTTTGCCATCTTTGGTGGCGTCCATCAACAGGATCGGTTGCTTGGCGGTCACGCGCCAGACGTCTTTGCCATCTGGCGTCACCGCACCCAGCTTTCCATCCACCGCCGCGTAGAAATCCGTCTGGCCGATGGCTGCAACGGTGTTGAGGTCAGTGCCAACCTGTTTCTGGTAATCGAGCGTCCCACTATCACTATAACGCCCGATCCAGAACTTGCCAGTAAACTTGCCAATGCCGTAGCCAATTACCAGCTTCCCATCTGCATCGACCTGCAATCCCACTACACGTCCATTGACCTTGAAACGATTCAACTCATTGAGCTGACTGTCCCAGACGATGACGTCGCGATCGGTTGTCCCGCCGTAGATTTTGGTGCGGTCGGCCGAAGTGTCCAGGACCGTGATGACCTTATCGATTTGCTTCTCAGCCCCCGCCTTGCCATCCTGAACCATGATCAGGCGGTTATCGGCGGTTAGCGCCACCACCTGGTGCTCATTTAATGCGATTGCCTGGATAACCTGTCCGCCAGGCACGGCCTGACTGACATTAATTGTGTTTCCAGTCTGCCGCAGAAACCCAAAGTAAACGACGTTAAGGAGTACCAACAGGGCGACCAGAACGACCAGTGCGATTCTGGCTATGGCGCTTGACTTGGTTGGCTCTGGCAGTGCCGGTGATGCTTGTGACATTCATTAACCTCGATAGATGTGTTCTGGGGTTTACCAGACAGGGCAGTGTTGCCACTGCCCTGTCTGGATAATGCATTGAGAGTTACTTGTGCATACCCTCTCAAAGCTGTTTACATGCTACGAAACCAGCCAGAGTTACTTCGCTGCTGGATCGCGGCCAGGATTGTCAAGGTCTTCCTTGGTAAGGCCGGCCTTCTTGAGCAACTCGGTGAAGTTGTCGTCCCACAGTTTCTGCAGACCCTTGGCATAGGCTTCGGGCTTGATCTTGCCTTCGAGCGCATCCTTCAACAGGTTCGTCGCCTGCTTGTCCACGCTTTCAATGGCGGAGAGACGCTGGGGGAGGAACAAGCCGTTCTCAACGTTGCCCATCATCTTGACGTTGTCCATCAACTTCTGGGCCACATCTGGAATCTTGACGCCGTAAACCTGCACCGGGCCAGCGGGGTTGTAACCATCAGGGGTCGTCTTATCATTCATGGCGCCGTCGACGAAAGACTGGTAACCAGGCTGTGAAGTCCAGAACATCAGGAAGTCGAGCATCATTTCGGTCTTGTCGGCACTCTTGTCGATGATACTCAGGTATACGCCGGAGGCGGACTCGATACTGCGCACGTTTGGATACTTCACTAGCGGGCCAACCATGGGCGGATTTTCGAATGTGCCCCAGCCGAATGGCTTTAGCTTGGTCGTCTCGCTGATACCGAGCTGCTTCGCCCTTTCGGCGGTCAGATTCGACAGGCTCTTCATATCCGATGTGACGCCACCCAGACTCCAGGTGCCGTCGATAATGATGGCAACCTGCTGCTGGATCCACTGATTGTACTCAGTAGAATCGACAAACAGACTGTCGGAGGCGTGCTTGGGGAACACCTTGGCGAGTTGCGCGACAAGATCGGCCATTTCAGGCGTGTCAAACTTGATCTTGCCGTCGCGGATGGCTGCATAGAAGCGCGAGAAGTTCTTGTTGTACTTGCCTTCCATGAAAATGTCATTGGGGTCAAACTTGAACTTGCCATCAACGGTCTCGTCATAGTTGTAATCGCCTGGTTGCGCCTTGGCGATGTCGATGTTGTTGCGGGCATACTGGTCCCAGTAAATCTCGAGGATCCACTGATTCAACTTCCAGATGTAGTTCGCGCCAACACATTTTACGCCAGTGGCCTCAATCTTCACACAGGCTGCCGCCAGTTCGTCCCAGTTCTTGGGGGGCTGGACGCCGGCCTTGTCGAAGATATCCTTGTTATAGAACCACAGGATATGCACCGCTTCGGTCGGGATCATGATCTTCTCGCCCTTGACGTTCTTCTCCTGGAAGAAGTCCCAGCTCAGGTCCTCGTTCCAGGTTCTGCTGGTGTAGGGATCGGTCTGGAACCGGTATTTGTCAAGGTTGACGTACTTGGCATACGTCGGCTGGTAGTTGCCGGACACGATGTCGGGCCGGATGTTGCCGGCGGCCAACTGTGTGCCAAGCCATTGTGCGTAGTCGACGCCGGCAGGCGGGCCTTCAATAATCACATTAACATCGGGCTGGACTTTCTTATACGCCGCGACCAGAGCCTGGAAAGTGCCGCGCTCGGAGGCGTTGCCGTTGTTCGTTGAAACAACGATATCACCCTTATACATCTTGCGATCGGCGACCAGCTTCAAACCGGGCAGATCCACAGCCGGGGCAGCCGGCGCTTTGGTGGCTTCGGGTGCCTTGGTGGGATCGGGCGCTTTGGTGGGGTCTGGCGCCTTAGTGGGATCGGGGGCCTTGGTGGCTTCGGGGGCTTTAGTGGCTGCAGGCGCCGCAGTTGGCGCGGGTGCTGCCGTCGGGCTGGCTGCACCACCGCAGGCGACCAATACTGCGGTCACAGCAGCGAACATGCCAACGCGTCGGAACGTATTGGAAATTAATTTACCTGACATTTCAGATATCTCCTCCAAATTGCAAATGGCTGACTTAGTAGAATGAGAAGTCACGGAATGCGAACACTATTATGAAAGACATAACCAGTAAATTGAATCCGTCGTGTTTGGAACACCTCCTTATGACAGATGTAACAGGGTGCACTCATCGTGTGCCTTGCCGTTATACAATACTATGCATAAGTTCGCCTCTCTGCGGTCATAGATCGGACTTTGAACGGACAACGTTGTTAGAACGATGTGAGAACGATGTGAGAACGGTGTAAGTGCGATGGGAGAATGATGAAATGACAGCGGCCACATTTACGGCCAATACGGAAAGCGCGGAATTCAACGAAGAACGCAAAGACTTAAGTCAGGAATATCTCAACCTGTTACTCGCGGCGACAGTCCCTCTCCTGGTCATAACAATCCTGCGCGCCGCCGCGTGGCGCACCGCCCCAGGTCTTTTCTATTCCTGGCCGGTGGCAATTACCCTGGGAATCGGCATGGCAATGGCCTATAGCTGGCGGCGGCAGCGCCCCCGCATAGCGAGCTGGACTTATATCCTCAGCCTGATCCTGGCGAACACGCTCGAAATGTACTACTTCCCCGCCAGCCCGGCGCCGTATCTCTTTGCGGTCATTGCCGTCTCCGCCTCGCTGCTGCTGTCCGAAACGGGCGCGATTGTCGCCGATGCGTTGGCGCTGGCAGCTTTGGGTTTCGCTGCATCGAGCTTTGGCTGGCTCGATCACATCGGCGCCATCCTGCAGGCTGCTCTTATCATCGTCCTGACCGGTTTTGTGTCGTGGCTCGGCACACGCCAGCTATACACAGTGTTGCGCTGGGAATGGCACAGCACCCGGCAGGCGATCGAAGAGACCCGCAAGGCGCAAAACCACCGCGCCGAGATGATGCACCTGAACAAGGAACTGGACGGCGCCTACACCCGTCTGGAAAGCATGAATCGAATGCTGATTCTGGCGCGCAAAGAGGCAGAAGAGGCGCGCATGCTCAAGGTGCAGTTCGCAAACGCTGTCAGCCACGAGCTGCGCAGCCCGCTGAACATGATCATCGGTTTCAGCGACATGATGGTGAACTCGCCCGAAGTCTATGGCGCGCAGCCGTGGCCGCCGCGCCTGAAGAGTCACGTCCAGCAGATCTACCAGAGCAGCCAGCACCTCTCGCAGCTCGTCGACGACGTGCTGGATCTGGCGCGCATCGATGCCTATCGCATGGCGCTCAACAAACAGCGCGCCTCGATCGAAGAAGTGATCACCGAGGCTGTCGATATCACGCGCACGCTTTACGAGGCGCGTAAGCTTTACTTAAAAGTCGTGATGGAACCGGACCTGCCCACGGTGTTGTACGACCTTACGCGCATGCGCCAGGTGATGTTGAACTTCCTGAGTAACGCGCTGCGCTTCACCCGCCAGGGCGGGGTCACCATCCACGCGACGCGCCAGGATAAAGAGGTCGTCGTGAGCGTGATTGACACGGGCAGCGGCATTGCCAGTGAGGACCTGCCCAAACTCTTCCAGGAATTCACCCAGGTGGGAGGCTCGATCTACCGGCAGGGGCAGGGTTTCGGGCTGGGGTTGGCAATCAGCAAACAACTCGTCGAACTGCACGGCGGGCGCACGCTCGTGGAGAGCGCGCCGGGCAAGGGCAGCGTATTTTCCTTCACGCTGCCAATCGATCCTTCCTATGTTGCCGAAGACATTCGGGACACTGCGCGGGATGAGGCCTTCTGGAACCGGCTGGAACAGGATGCCACTGAGCGAAAGTCAGTGCTGGTCTGTGCGCCCGAGTCTGTGGCGCGACGCCTGGTTGCCGCGCACCTGACCTCGTACGACATCGCCTGGGCGTGCAGTGACGATGAACTTGAACAGGCTGTCGCCACGAGACCGCCGTCTGCCGTGGTGCGCATCGAGCAACATGGCAACGATGCGCAGGCGCGGATTGCGGCGCAGGCGTGCGCGCTTCGATTGCACGGTGTGCCGTTGATCAACTGCTCTCTGCCGGGGCTGGTGCGCAAGCCATCGCCGCGCGTCAGCCAGCTGAGCGACTATCTGGTGAAGCCGATCTCGCGGCGCAAGCTATTGGACGCGCTGCGCAAGCTTGGGCGCGACTTTTCGCGCGTGCTGATCATTGATGATGAGCCCGCCATGCGCGAGTTTCTGACGTTGTGCATCAGCAGCGCATACCCGCGCAGCGCTATTCGCGCCGCGGACTGCGGTGAGCACGCGTTGCACTATGTGCGCGAACTGTCACCCGACCTGATCCTGCTTGATCTGGCTTTGCCGGACGTCGACGGCCTGGACCTGGCTGAGCAGTTGCGCCAGATCAATCATGAGCAAGCATCCATCGTTGCCGTGACTGCGCGGGATTACCCCGTCGAGGAGGATAAAGAGGAGTGCGACGAGATATCGTATTGGCGCGCGGGGCACTTCAGCCAGCGCGAGTTGGAGCGCGTCCTGAATGTGTTGCTGGAAACAGTCTCGCCCAGTCGGGCGCCCGCTGGAAACGGGTTCGCGGCGAACGGTTTCGCGGCGAACGGTCTCGCGGCGAACGGTCTCGCGGCGAACGGTCTCGCGGCGAAAATAGAGTAATCCCCACCTTCACTTCACTACCTGGTTGAGCGTTTTCACGAATTGTGAGCGCAGGATGGGTTTCTTGAGGAAAGCCGCTGCGCGCAGCGCGGCAGCCATATCGGATTCGCTCAGAACCGAGCACACGATTACAGGCACATCGCGCAATTCCCGCGTGTGGCGCAGGCGCTGCAGCAGTTCCCATCCATCCATCGCGGGCATCATCACATCGAGCATGATCACGTCAGGCCGGATATCCAGGGCGCGGTTGACCGCCTCCTCAGGATTGGTCTCACCGAACACCTGGTAGTTCAGGCCGATGGCGTAGGTCTGGTAAAGATCAACGGCTGCCAACTCGTCATCGATAACCAGCAGTTTGCGCAGGCGCAGCCCTGGCGGCAGTGTGAAACGGATGGTCTGTCGCGCGTTTGCTCCCGATGACTCAGTCGAGAAC
>Ga0209697_10006228_pt1 | contig 14523 bp, 10 predicted proteins | sample AliMusrvi5mmetaG_FD_184115 | JGI IMG/M metagenome (GOLD analysis project Ga0209697, IMG submission 184115) | Freshwater lake bacterial and archeal communities from Alinen Mustajarvi, Finland, to study Microbial Dark Matter (Phase II) - Alinen... | ecosystem: Environmental > Aquatic > Freshwater...
GCACGGTACCAAGCAACTGTCCGGCGCAGGCCCTCCTGAAGATCGATCGTGGGCTGGTAGCCTATCAGCTCCCGCGCAAGACAGATGTCGGCCAGCGAATGGCGAATATCGCCCGAACGGGGCGGAGCATATTCGGGCGTACCTTTGTATCCGGTGAGGCTCGAGAGTGTCTCGAAGATCTCATTCAAAGTCACCCGGCCTCCCGTGGCTAAGTTCATTACCTGACCGGCAATCTTATCCGCCGGCGCCGAGGCCGCGAGAAGATTGGCCAGGACCACATCTTCAATATAGGTGAAATCGCGACTCTGCTCTCCGTCGCCGAAGATGGTGATCTGCTCGCCAGCAAGCATTTTGCGGCAGAAGATTGCCATCACGCCAGAGTAATGCGAAGTTGGATCTTGATAGGGACCGAACACATTGAAATAACGCAGAACCACCGTTTCCAAACCGTAGATCCGCGCATAAACGCGCATGTAATTTTCGCCCGCAAGCTTTGCCGAGGCGTAGGGACTGATCGGGTTGGGAAGCATGGCCTCGTGCTTGGGAAGGGTCTCGGAATCACCATAAGCAGCCGAAGAACCCGCAAATACTACGCGGCGCACACCTGTCTCGCGTGCAGCTTCGAGCAGGTTCAGCGTGGCATCCACGCAAATAGCGTTTGCGGTAATGGGGTCAGCTACCGATTGCGGGACAGAAACCAGGGCAGCCTCGTGAAAGATAGTATCCACGCCCCGACAGACGCTAGCGCATGTTGCATACTTCCTCAAATCTCCTTCCCGAAACTCCATCTCCTCCAATCCAATCAGGTTTTGACGTTTTCCGCTTAGGAAGTTGTCGATACCGCGTACCGAGTCCCCACGCGCGATGAGCGCGGCGGCAATCGATCGGCCGATAAATCCTGCGGCTCCTGTCACGAGATACTTCGCCATGAATCCCTCCCGGGGAATGTGTGCATATTTTCTGTCGGCGTTGATCCTTGGATGAAATCTCCAGCTTCGTCCAGTGCTTTACAAGCCTCATACAACCCAGATTGCTCCCGTCACGAAAGGGGCGAAAGGCTATTCCGGCTACACCCAGACTACAACTCAAGCCTGTTCCCAGCGGCACCAAGACCCGCAGAACTGTGGTTTGCCTTCCTGGCTCAATTGCCCCCTTGCAACCCTTCGGGGCTTACAGTTGGTGTTTTTAACGCTCCCGTAGCTCGGTCAGACACTTCGCTATTCCAGTCAAAGAATTCAGCATATTCGGCAGCGATCCGCAGATCGAATACGCCGATGTCCACGAGTGGCACTTGCCGGTGCTCGTGTCGTCTCACGACCGTACTGTCTGCAGGTTCCAGCCGTTTGATTCGCCTTTGGGGATAGGTTTGAGCCCGGCAACGGGCTTGTTCAGTATCTCGATATCCCGGAGCTCAACCTCAAGCGAAAAGCACTGGCTGACTGCAGCCAGGGCGATGACCACCTTGCACTGCTGCCGCAAATCGGTGACAACCCCCTCCACACCCTCGAAGACACCACTTCGAATCCGCACAAATGTTCCAATCGGCACGCTCGATTGAGGCCGCAGAGAGCAACCAGTGTCGAGACCCTCTCGAATTCTCTCGAGTTCGGCATGACTCACCAAGCACCTGTCATCATCGCCTAAAGAGCGCACTACGCCGGGCGTGCTGATGACCACGATTCTCGATTCCGGCGAGTATCGTGTAAACACATATCCAGGAAAGAGCGGCCGATCCGTGATAACGCTTCGATCTGTCCACTTAACCCGTTCCCGATAGAGCGGCAAGTAGTGCTCCACGCCACGCACTGAAAGAGATTTTGCAACGCGCATTTCGAAGTTTGATCGAACATGGAGAACCTGCCACGGACTCTGTCCTGTGGCACGATTCTGGTCTGGGGTAGACCTCACTTGCGGGGACTGAGTCCCTCTTGCTGTGTCGTCACTCTGGGGGGGCATTGTGAACTCGCAGTCATGGGGTACAGAGAGATCATTTTAGCGGGAATGACCATGCCCCCGCAATCCGTCCCTACAGCAGAGCGACTAAACTGCGAAGGAAGAATGGTTTGCGGGGAAAAATCGTTCCGGATCTGGGCTCGTTGGTCAACGGAGCATGCATACAGGCATTGCCAAGGAAGTTCGTCCCTTCCATGTAACACGCCCGTCCGGGATGCCCGGTGTGCTCAGTAGCACATTGGGCTTAGGATATGCGCCCACTCGTAAAGCACTCGGGCAGCATTTCCAACTCCTGCCTCAAACGGATGTACAGCGCTCAAGCATCCAGCATCTGCATCCACAGTAGGCAACGCTCCCTCAGGGAAGGCAATTCGGGGCAGGCGAAGTAGATTTCCCGATTTTTGGCCATGAGGATTCGTACAGCCTGCAACTGGGCATCGCGTTCGCTGAAGGTCCCATGATCGAGCACGAATTCCTCTGTTAGGTATTCAATGGCGTGGCCAAGGACTCTCAGAGCTCGGCCCGCCTGGGGCGAGATGCTCCGCCTTCGCTGCGGTCGCTTTCCCTGCACCGCAATAGCCGGCACCACTCGTGTCTCACGCATTTCCATTGCAAAAGAAGCTGACATGCGGTTCATCCTCACATGCTTCTTCGGCGTTTGGAGCCGAAATAGCAGATGACCAAAGTTTGGCGTCCCGAAACGGAGCGCGGGCACAAATGGATGCCCAGAAAGGAACACCTATTCCGTTCAGCAGTCTCTGCATCACGGGCGGCGTTGGAACGAATCCGGGAGAGAAAGCTGAGCATTCACCAGCGGATGGTGCGAGAGGCGCTCAGCAGTGTCGTACTCGGAGTGTGCAAGCTACTACAGTGGCTGTTGCGAAAGCTCGAGGGAGCGTCCGCTTTTCACCTTCTCCGACATCCCCTAACGGCGAGCTGATTGGTTCGTGCTCAAGGGGCTTCATTGCATTCCGGGCAGAGTCCGTCAAGGCCCAGCAATGCCACGAATAGAGAAGCATGCTTGCCCGATTGGGTTAAATTCATCACCATTCCATGTCGGAGAGGGTGAAACCGCGCCCGGCCAAGTCGGCTCGACGGAGATCGTACTTTGCTTGAGCTTCTTGTAGCGTTAGAAAACGCTCCGACTCTTCCTCGTCCCAGACGGTTTCACCTGCTGCGTCGTCCCACCTGGTCCTGCCCTGATAAACGCAGTATCGCGGCTCCCAAAACGGATCGAACTCAAAGAGTTTCAGTTGATAGGACACTTGTTCCCCGAGCGGCCTATTCTCCAGGGCAGGATTGGATAGAACCTCTTCGATCATCGCTTCGAAACCTCACGCGCCGGTATATCCATCGCAACCCGGTTAGAATACGCCGAATCGACTATAACGGGCATGTGTCAAGCTAGCCGGCTTCATAGGTATCGATTCCGGCGCGATCTCGAGAAGCAATCGAAATGCAAACAAATAGCGAAGACACGTGACGGGTAACACAATTAACGGGTCACTATAGGCACCTTTAGTAATGATTTTTGGAATTTATCGTAAAGTTACTTTCATTTGTTGACATGGAACCGCCGATGCGATACACATCAAGAAAGCAATCTGTGGAAAAGCGGGCCTTTTTATCTTCTTCGCTGTTTGACGGGGCTTTTGAGACATTGAGAATTTCTTAAGATTAGCTCCCGTTTATGGTTTCAAAATTGCACTTCTTGATTCTGAATTGGAACCCGATTCGCGCATTCCATCCACAGGGGCCATTATGGCTAGTTTGATGCGGAATTTTGTATTTCTTACCCGCTGTATTCGTAATCTTCGTGGCGGCTCACAACCGATCCTGGCTGAAGCAAGCGACGGCAACGTTTACGTATGCAAGTTCTCCGATAACCTTCAGGGGCCCAATCTCCTTTTTAATGAAGCCGCTGGTACGGAGCTTTACTTTGCCTTGGGTCTCCCGGTAGCGCCATGGAGACCACTATGGGTCTCTGAGGAGTTCGTAGATCGAAATCCTGCCTGCTGGGTACAGACACCTGAGGGCTCACATCGGCGGAATAGCAGCCTCTGCTTCGGTACGCGTTACCTCGGTAACAGCCGCCAAGCCCTATACGAAATTCTGCCCGGAAGTTATTTTCAGCGTATCCAGAATGAAGCGGACTTTTGGCTGGCCTGGCTAATAGATGCCTGTGCGCACCATACCGATAACCGGCAGGCGCTGTTTCTGGAGCGGGAATCTCGCGAACTGGACGCTGTATTTATCGACTTTGGCTACATGTTTGGAGGCCCCTGCGGCCTTGAGGCGCCTCCATTCCGGGCTTCCCGGTACCGGGATGGGAGGATCTATCGACAGCCGAAGGCGAACCTCCTAATGACAATTCGCCGGACAGCCGATAATCTGGACAACAGGAATCTCTGGCGCAAGCTCGCCACGATCCCGGATGGCTGGAAGAGCCAATCGGCATCAGCAGCACTTTCAGCGTGTCTCAATCGGCTGGCAGACGCTGGGTATGTAAGAGAATGCTTGGATGTGATCGTTGAGTCCACGCACACATGTAGTCATGAAAGACTTGACCCCGGATATGCAAAATTCCCCCCATTATCGGTACTGCCTTCTGGTCTACAGACCAGGGAGCAGATCTACGGAGTCGTCGCGTGACGAGTTCGGCATGGTTTTGCTCATCGAGAATGATGAAGGCATGAGCGTCAGGGTAGATCCCAATTGGCGGAATCACGTGGAACCCGCCGACTTGGATTTCCTCGAAGAGTTGATAGGGGATTTCGCGCTGCGCGCGAAATCCGACCCAGAGAGTCTCTTTGCGCAGGCACAGGCACTTGGCGTGGGACCCCTGGTGACGCAGACGGTAGGTGTGTTTTCGGCCGAGGATCAAGACATCTTTGATCTGATGCAGCGATCGGTCGTCCTCTTTTGACATCCTCCCCTCCTTCGACCTATGGTCCCCATCCCATTACCTTGTCCAGCAAGCTGCCACAGATGGGCCAGAGTTAACTGCCCCAAGTGGGGGCTAAGATCACTTGCCAAACTCACTGCATGCCTCGGCCAAAGGGCAAGGCGGGGCAGGCCGGGGTAGCCATCCGGCGCAGGCTACTTGATCATGTAGCGTGCCCCTCGGCCTTTGCCCGCTTGCACGAGGTAATGCTGCTCGGCGAGCTTTTTCAGATGGACTTTGATCGTGTTGCGGTTGGCGCCAATAGAGTCCTCAATTTCCTTGACGGCGATCTCGCCGCGCGTCTTGACCAACTCCAGTATCTGGCGGGAAAGCGCCGGCAGGGATGCGCGTAGCGCTTGCTCTTCCTTTATCTTCGCGGCAAGATTGTCCTTTTGCTTAGCCATGGCTTTCAGGAAGAACACTAGCCAGGACTCCCAATTCTGCTCATCCTTGCGGATGGTTTGCTGGGTGCGGCGCAGTGCCAGGTAATAGCTGTCCTTGTTGCGTTCGATGACGCTTTCCATCGAGCTATAGGGGACATAGCCGTAGCCGGCGCGCAATAGCAGCAACGTCGTCAGAGCGCGCGAGAGCCTGCCGTTGCCGTCCTTGAACGGATGGATTGCCAGAAGCACGACAATGAAGATTCCGATCAGGATCAGGGGATGTTGGGTTTCCTCCTCGACGGACCTGTTGAACCAGTCAACTACCCCTCTCATCCAGCCGGGCGTTTCAAATGGCGTCGCAGTCTCAAAGACCACGCCAATGCTCTTGCCATATGGTGCGAAGGCCTCAACATGGTTGGGAACCTTTTTGTATTCGCCGCGATGGTCCTGATCCTTGGCGCTGTACTTGAGCAGTTCGCCATGTAGCTGCTTGATGTGGTTTTCGGTCACGCCGATGGACTCATACCCGTCGAAGATCATGTCCATGGCGTCGGCATATCCCGCCACTTCCTGCTCATCGCGGCTGGCAAACGACACAGTCCGCAGGCCGGAGAGCAGCTTCTCCACCTCTGCGTCGCTGAGTTTGGCGCCCTCGATGCGCGTGGACGAGCCCACGCTCTCAACCGTGGCGCTCCGCCGTAGGCTCGTCAGCTTTTCCGGGGCGAGGGTCTCAATGGCCTTCCAGCGCCCCTTGAACTCGTCGATTTCGGCGATGAGTTTTAAGATCTCCGGGGTGATCGTGATGTTTTTGATATCTGGCATAGGCGATACCCATTCTCACCCATTTTCACCCATTTCGCATTCGGACGCAAATGAAATATCCAAATACACCCATTATTATCCGTTCAGCCGAAGCGGACAGATCCTGCTTGCGTGGCCATCAGCAGATTCACCTTCCGGGACGAATCGATATGAGTCGGAGCCGGAAGGAAAGTCTGCTGCGGAAGATGTCTGTTGGCAGGTCAATGAGGACAAGTTCCTCGCTTGAAAATTCAGAGTTGGGTTCATCGCCTTCAAGTACTCGAACGCAACACTAGAACAGAGGAACGCTAGGACAACTCGTGGATCCACTGTGTCGGAAAAACCACCTGAACCTGCAACGTCGAAGAGACAACCCGAATCTAGAGTGCGAACAGCAAAGCTTGATGAACTGATAAAAGTCCAGGTAACTCCGCTACGAAACATGAAGGGAAGATTCTGAATATACCGAGACCAGTGCTTACCGCCGTTTCTCTCAACGGCGTAATCCTTGACCTCTCTGCCATCTTCCTCCCAATTGATGATGAAATCCCGATTGCCATACCATTTTCGAAAGCTTCCCCCTTTGTTGTACGGGAACCATTTTTGGCCGCGAAGGACGCAGTCACTGATCCTCGGGCAGTGAAAATCGATATTCTTGACGCTCACCTCACTCCATACCCGCAGGAAGCGACTATTGTCCCCAGTGTTCAAGCCGATAGCGGTTTGAACATGGTCTCCGAGCAGGTCTGCTCTCGCATAGATGTCTCTCATTTTGTCGGAGACCCAATAGGCGATGGGACTGCCGGGGATTTTTCTAAATCCTTCAGCCGATGCCCTGAAAGATCTATTGGACTTGATTCTTTCAAGAAATACGACTTCCTTATCAGCCGCCTGCTGTGCATCGTTGAGGTTAAAGAATATGCCTGGGGAAGACTGTAATGCGTTCGAAACTACAAAGGCGCAGGCCTGAGCAATCTTTGAATTCATCTCGGGGAAGCTGTTGTAGCCAATCTGAATAAGAGTTCTTATGCTTTTCGATCCGATGAGCGTCGCTCGCAGTTGCTCAAAAGACGAAAGGAACATCCAACTCTGCATTGTGACCAAGGCGGACAGCCCGCCCGACAGTGTCAATGAAAAGCTTCGCTCGATGAACATTGCAAACATATCTGATTTCGAGTCGCCGTAGCTAGCTCTAGCGAAGTCTTTTAGGACCCCATTCATCGCGCTCCCGCCCATGTAAGGTGGGTTGGCAACGACAATGTGATATCTCTGGGCAAGCATCTCCGCCTGTTCCAGGACAACTCGAATTTTCTTGTGCGTGTCATGCAAAAACAGATGACTGCCCAGTTCTTTCTTTTCAATGAAACCGCGCGCAAATCCAATCTGCTTTTCGTCCAGACAGGGCTGGATTAGTGAGCCGAACGTTGTTGCGTCCTCAAATTGATGGAGAAGCCCAATCATCGGGGCGTTAAAGAGATCGCCCAACCGAAGTGCCTCAATGTACCCGCGCAGTTCATTCTCAGCAAAATGCACATCGCGCAAGGCTATGACGCGGGGCGGTACAAGGTTGCCGGGCTGAAAGAATTGACTCGATTTCTCCCGGGCTTTGAATATGAGGGCCATTTCGGCGAGCTGCGCGGCACGTGGGCAAATATCCAGTCCGTGCAGGTTGTTCCGCAAGATGAGCGCTGGGATCTCGCTGGGCGCGTAGCCTTCTTCCTCGTATATGACGAACAGGAGATCGAAGGCATAGGTGAGCATGTGCCCGCTGCCGACAGCCGGATCGCAGATACGGATGTCCTCTGGCCGAGCGATGCGGAGAAAGTCGGTCTCCGGTTCCCTCTCTATGTAGTACGGCATCCATGACCGCAGGAGTGAATCGGGGCGGTTGAGGAGCCAAAGTCGGCCCAGTGAGTTTTCAACCAGGTAGCGGACGATCCAGTGCGGCGTAAAGAGCTGCGTGACGGCCGGAATATCGGCCGTTGGAACCGTAGCCTTCCGCGCCATGACTTGATCTTTCTTCTCGGAGATGTAGAACTGGTAGAGCCAGCCCAGCATCTCTACCTCGGCGCAATCCTCATCCGTAATCTCACTCCGAAATCCTTGCGCCACGGAGTGCTCCGTCAACAGATCGTCCGGCAGCAGCAGTTCCGTCTCGTCGTCCAGTCGCTCAAACAGGTCCGGCAGCAGCGCGTTATAAAACCGGCAGGCGGCCAGAACCAGATGACGATAGACTTCTCCCTGCGCGTCATTTGACGGAATGCGGCCATCGAGCAGCCCATTCAACCTGTCGAGGGACGTGTGCCGTTGAAGTTCTTCAGGGCAGTGCCCCGAACGCACCAGTTTGAGCAATTCAGGTTGCGTCTCTTCAGGAGTTGCTGGAGTGAGTACGCGGGCGCCAAAAGGATGCCATCCTCTTGCATCCAGAAACCGCAGCGCCGTGAGCCGGTTGAACCAGGTGTAGGCAACGCGTTCGATGAGGCCGGGCCGGTCTGCCTGTGCCAGCTCACGGAGGGCTCTCACCTGGGAAGCATAGGTATCCAGGTAGTCCGGAGTACGCGCCGTGAGCACATGATTCAGCTGCAGAGTGACCGCCTCAATGAGCTGGCGACGAACGGCGGGTGCAAAAGCTTTGAGTGCAGGTATATTCATTTTCCGGCGGGGTCCTCTGCTCGGGATGCATCGTATTCAAAGAGGAGCTGAGCAGCGTCATCTTTGAAGTACTCTTCGATTTTCTTCCGGAAGTGCTCGTCTTTGGTTATCGTCTCGTATTGCACGCCTTTGAAAATGCACGTAACGACCGGAGCAAATGAGTCTTTCACCTTTTCGAAAGCGTGGTCGACCTCTTCCGAGAGCCGCCGCAAAATCTCTCCGTCATTCATCGTCCCGTACACAGTGCGTGCCAACCAAGCAGGTGGAGGGGCAGCTTTTACCCTCGGATAAAGCGTATCGATCAGTTTCCCGCGGGTGATTTGGATCTTCGAGGTAATTGTCTCCCTGACCTTTGCAGCGTAGGTATCTACAAATGACTTTAGACGATCCACTCTTTTTTGGAAGTCAGCCTTACTGCGCTTCAGAATCAGGTTGCCGTAGGAGCTTGAACCGAGAGGAATGAAGAACTCATCACGAATCTTCTTGGCCTCTGCACCGAGCCACTTTTCAGTGACTTTGAACTTTCTCCCAGAATCAGCGGGATCAGCGATCTCAAATTCGAAGGGCGTGCCAGCCTCGAAAACACGGAAAGTATTCCGAAGGCGCTCCTGCAGATCTTCTTCAACAAGGCCCAGCAACTCGGCAGGCAGAGGAACCGTACGTGTGCTCAGGCGAAATCCTTCAAGGGAGAACTCGACGAATTCCAGCTTGTAGTTGAATACCCTTTCCAGCCTGACGAGATTGAAAAGCCTGGGCGGGTTCTCTTTCAAATCAGCCTTTGCTTTTTCGATCGCATTTTCGCTGGCGGTATTGAGTCCGACTTCCTGCACAAGCCCCAAGACTGATGTCTCGCTGGCGCCGCAAGCGAAAGCCAATCCCTGCGGACTAACGCTGGAAATGCGGATCGCGTTCGGCTTTTCCTCAGAATTTGAACCGGCCTCAATGAGTTGAGGCGTAGGTGAATAAACAAGCACATCAGAGTCTGCAACTACCAGCCCAATCCGGACACCCTTCTGAGTTTGGAGGGGACGGTCGCGAAGCGCGAGTGCCGAGGCCAATATCTCCAAAGCCTGAAGATCACCGTATCCAAGTCGGCATACTTCCGGATCCACGTCCAGAGTCACAGAAAGCTCCTGAGGCCAACCATCCGTAGCGATACGATCCGCCAGGGCAGAGGCGACTTCTTTTGATAGTCCCGGAGCCACAATAACAAGCCGCTCCCGAGCGGAGGAGATCATTGACAAGAGCGTCTCATCTGATGCGACCGTAAAAAGCCGTGCCATCGATTCCCCTTAGAGGGTAATGCGGTTGCCCTTATCGAGTTCGGCCTCAGCCGCTCTACGCAAGGCGTCGAGCCATTGATCCAATTCCACTTTGTTGGTGATGTAGAGGAGACTGCATTCGGGACGAAGGCTGGCTGCTGGCGTGTACTCTACCTTTTGTTCTGGCGGTGCCGGCTTCTCGATCGTACCCTCAGGAGCCTTAACCTTGGGCGTCAGCAACTGTGCGGCTAGAGCAAGCTGCGCGGGGTAATCCTGGTTGGTGAACCGTTGAACCCGATCACGGATTCCAGTGACGAAGCGAGCATTCCCAACTGCATTGCGTGCTGAGTGCGTGGCGGCAAGGACCTGTTCCTGGCGCGGCCCATCCATGGATTCGAATCCATCAAGAGTTTTAAGTTTGGCTTCGTGCGTGTCCAAGAGCGCGATGGCATGATCCCGCTCGGCCTTTAAGAGATCGGCAAGAAGACCACGAAGCTTTGCGACAGCGGCCTTAGCAAGAGGAAGCGCGCTTCCTCGATACGGGCTCATCGAGGCGGCGAGGTCGCGCAAGGGCTGTACTTGATCGGCCGGCAGCTCTGGGAAGTTGGCCTCCTCCTCTCGGAGGAATGAGATCGCGTCGTCATAGATTGCTCGCTGAGGGCCATTCATGAATGCCTTGATAGGGGAGATGAAATTCTCCTTCGCAGCAAGCAGACCATCTCGAAAATCGGCGAGGTGAGTGAGTAAATAACTGTAGTCCTTGTCCGAGAGTCCGCTGATCTGATCGACAATTGGCCGAAGCGATTCTAAGAAATGGTATCGATTAGCTTGGTTCACCAGGGGCTTGAGATCCCGAGCCTCGGCAGCGAACGCGTCGGCTGTAGCCTGGCCAACCGAACGCGCATCTTGCCCGCCATTCGGACGGTCAAAAAACTTGTCGTGGAAGCTCTTCAACGCGTTAACCTTGCTCGCATCGAATTGCTCCTGAAGTCGCACGCGAACGCTACCGTGCTGCCGAGTGCTTCGAAAAAGAGCCAAGGCGCTTCGAGCATCAAGCAGTTCAGTCGTCCGCAGTTCAACTTTGCCCATGCGGAACAGTCGGCTGATCAGCCAAAGCACGGCAAGCGGCGGCCACCCGTATGGGCGCTTGCTGAAACTCCGGATGATCTCCTCGACAGAGGTCCGTTCGCCGTTGCTTTGATTCCGCGCCACATAGGTCAAAATCTCCTGCTCTGGCTCGGAGAGCGTGAGAACCTCGCCGGAGAGGAGATCGTCTTGATCGAGGAGGGCCTTTGACAGGCTGTTATCGTCGTAGCTCCCCTTCAACATTTTTAGATTGGGGAAAGAGAATGAAATGAGTTCCTGGCAGGCCTTGGCAAATCGATTGCGTGCATCGCCGGCGCCAACGCTGTCGAGCCGCGCTCCATTCAGGTAAAGCGGGGCACTCCCGAGCAGATCATTTGCGAGCCCCTGCATCTTCGTGCGGCGCTCGCTGTTCTGCTGTGCACGCTGATCCAGAATGGCCTTGCGGGTCTCGTCCGCTCCACCGCTGTTCTGCTGAACGTACTTCTTCGTTCGGAGGTACAGCCAAGCCTCTTCAATCAAACGGGCACTAGCGGGAAGAATCGCCAGCAACTCGGTCTTACCGACATTCTGCGTGGCGAGCGTGCTGGGATCAGAATGGTGAAAGTGTTCGGTCGTAATCAGGTTGATGGCAACATCGGCGTCTTTGCCGATAAGCTGATCATCAAGTTTGCGGGCGTAAGGGTAGTCCTGACCATTCCCTTCATAACGGATTTTTGGATCCCTGAGCACATCCGTGAACAGAACTTGAGAGAGCAGATCCGTTACCTGGGAGTCATCAATCTCCGTGCTCTTGATTTCGGTTTCAATATCCTTCTCTTTGTCCGTCAAGAACTCGAACAGATCTCCATTGCGCTGAAGGTAGGACTGACCCTGTAGCCGTTCGAGTGCTTCAGCCACTGCCTTTTCGTGACCGCGAATATCAATATCAGCTCGGTCGATTAGCAGAATAGCGACATTCCGTGGAGTCGCTTTGAATTCACGAACCCATTTCAACAGAAATAAGGCCTTCAGGATGCGTATCTCAACACCCTCGCCCAATTGACGCTCCGCCATTTTAATTGTGGTCTGCATATCGCCACGGATCGAGGCGGCAATGCCGTCGTACATGAGATCGAATGTGGCTAGCAGGCCCACTTCTTCGTTTTGGAGAACCTTTGCTACCTCTTGAAATACAGCGAGCATTGAGCGCTCACCGACTGAGAGGTACTTTCCAGTGAAAGCGCCATGCGTCGAAAGCTGCTGGATCGCGCGTTGGAAGAGGTCAAAATGATACGGATGGAAAGGATAGAATCCGCAGAACTCATCGCTCCCCCGCCACCCTTTGAAACTGATCGACTGATCTCCGAATCGATAGAGGGTTTGAAGGTTGTCCTTTTCACGATCATAGATAGACGTAAGAACTTCCGGCTCTTCCTCCTTTTTGGCAAGAAGTCGCTTTTGGATCACTTCCCGCACGTCCGCACTAGCCAATGTAAGTTGTGTTCTAAACCGGCCCATAATCTTGCTGATATCCTGGCCGGTCATGCCCTTGTACGATCCAAGTACGCCTTCGAGATTGGCCTGTGAGGTTACAAAAAGCCAAGCTCTTCCATCACAGATCGTCGCCAAAGTTTCGGCTATGGTCTGGAGGTTGAGCATTCGATTTGGATCCTGCCCAACAAACTGGCCAACCTCATCTACAAAGAAGTTCAGTCTGAAGCCAGCAGGCTGTTTACTGATATAGTCCTTGACCATCTCTGCAAAGCTTTCGATTGAAACGCGGTAGTCCTGTCGAACCTGCTGCATCACATTGAGAGCTTCCGATTCGGTAACGCCAAAATGGGCAGCATAGGCTTTTCCAAAGGCGGCCTTTCTGGCGGTCGCGAGCGCTTCACGATCTTTGTCCCAATCGGTGGTGTTTACACGACGATATGTTTCCTTGAAAGGAGAGAACTCGCCGCGAACATCCAAATCATGCTCGAATCGAGCGATGTAACCCTGCTTCCCGAAATACCCCTGCAACTCGTTCAAGACTTTGACAAATACTTCAAGGATCGGGGCGGAGTGGTCCCCCCCAATCCCGTCGAACTTTTGGTCGATGTTGAACAGGATGCTCCTAGACGGAATCGAGACGGCTTTCCGAAGATTGGCCTGAACGATTTCGTCTTCAATCTTTGGAAGAAGAATGTCTGCGGGAAGTGTGCCGCTCGGAAGCGGACGCCCATCAAGGACGAGCGAAAGCATCTTCAAGAGATGTGATTTTCCTGAACCAAAAAAACCTGAGATCCAAACACCGTTCGTTCCAGGTTCCGTCAGATACCGGTCCGTGAATGAGCTGAGTCCCTTGGCAACCTCTCGCGTAACTACGTACTCCTCAACCTCGGTCTGGAGGTGACGAACATCGTCCGCTTTGATAACCCCATCAATCGGACGGTCTACAGGTTTCAAGAAAAGCTCATGGATCATCATGCCGGTCTACGTCCTGAAGTGGTCTAGATTGGTTGCGCGATAGTACGGATTGACAATGGTTGGGCTGGGAATCGATCCGAACAGCCTTAAAAGGGAGCCCCCATTTGTGTCTTGCTCGTATTGTCCAGGAAAGAAAATCACCACGGGATGCCGAACCATGACAGGTTGAAGTGACTCAAGGATTGTGTGAGTTCGCAAGAACGGAAATATGCGTCCCGAGCCCGTAATGAGAGTCAATTGAGTGTCAACATTCCCGATTGCGCGGGCTAGACGGGGAATCAGGTGAGCCTTCGGGTCCGAATAGTTGCGCAGCGTTTCTAGAACTTCCGCTTTTTCAAAGGTCGCCTCATCCCGCAGAAAATCCTCCAGGATATGACTCTCCTCCAATTCCTTAAGCACTAAGTCGAATAGATCTATCCTTTGCAGAGTTACCCCAAATGTCTGCAACCGCACGGCCAGGCTCTGAACCATTCGCCTGATTCTGTCTTCCTGCACCGGATCGTAGGTTTGGATGAATAGGGGGACTTCATTTGCTTGCCCACTCATAGAGAGGAAGCTGGGGTCGCGGAAGATTTGGAACAATCGCTCGGAAAGGTCGTTCAAATTCAGCAAATCAATGCCCCCCAATCTCAGTATCAGAGAAGAGGAACCCAGCCAGCCATCGGGGCCTGTCGGCCCTAATCGCGCGTAGGACTGCAGGGGATAAAACCGGATGCTGGATCGTTCCCAGCGCAGTTCCGACACCCAACAAGCCTGCCTCTGAGAGCATGAGCAGTAAAACCTGTCTTATTTTACTCCTTGAGGACGGTTTCAATAGATTTAAGCTGCTGTGAATCAACGATTTACTGTCCACGAACGCTTCGTAATCGGAGGGGCGCAACACCGGGTCACGCAGAGCTAGCTTTTCCCGAAGGACTTCGGTCGCAAAGTCGAATGCGAGCTGGGTGTGCTTCAGGGTGGCAACCCGTACACCCTGGCGAAGGAGATACACGGT
>Ga0209697_10006233_pt1 | contig 14513 bp, 12 predicted proteins | sample AliMusrvi5mmetaG_FD_184115 | JGI IMG/M metagenome (GOLD analysis project Ga0209697, IMG submission 184115) | Freshwater lake bacterial and archeal communities from Alinen Mustajarvi, Finland, to study Microbial Dark Matter (Phase II) - Alinen... | ecosystem: Environmental > Aquatic > Freshwater...
ACTGGACAGTCAACGGTGCCAATAGTATTATCGCATTGCGATGTAATCTGCTGAGTAATCGATGGGAAGACTTCTGGGAATATCGGGCGGCAGCGTGAAAGAAGACCCATAGATATGTCGCACACCCAAATTTACTGACTCACTATGCTCTTTAGGTGCTGTGGAGAATGTCACAAAAACAGCTATTTCCCTTGCATACCTCTCATCGATTTGCTATTGTCCCAGACCGTCTAAATCTTGCACAAGAACCGAATTTTATTCATGAATCTTCTGGCTGTCGAAAAACCTGCCCGCTATATGGGTGGCGAAATGGGCTCCATCCGCAAGGATAATGCCGATCTGCGCTTTGTCCTTGCGTTTCCGGACGTGTACGAAGTTGGCATGAGCCATTTAGGACTGCGCATCTTGTACCATATCCTGAATGAGGTTGAAGGGCTTGCCGCCGAGCGTGTATTTGCGCCCTGGCCGGATATGGAGACGCAGATGCGCGCTGCCGGTGTTCCGCTGGCAACGCTTGAAACGGCGACTCCCCTCTCTTCCTGCGATATCATCGGTTTCACCCTGCAGTACGAGCTTTCCTATACCAATATTCTGAATATGCTTCGTTTGGGCGGGATTCCGCTCCTGGCAAGTGACCGTGAAGATGGTTTTCCGCTGATTATTGCCGGCGGCCCCTGCGCCTATAATCCGGAACCGCTGTCGCCCTTCTTTGATGCCGTGCTTCTGGGGGATGGCGAAGAAGCGGTGCTGGAAATCGCCCAGGTGGTACGGGAAGCGAAAACGTCGGGTGAGAGTAAGGCCCGGCTGCTCGAACGCCTGTCGGCTGTCGAAGGGGTCTATATCCCCTCGTTCTTTGAGCCGCAGTATGCACCGGATGGCACCCTGTCCACCATCCGACCGCTTAAATCCGGCTACACATCCGTTCGTCGGCGCTTTCTTGCTGATCTTGATGCGGCGCCTTATCCGGATTCGCCTGTCGTACCGTTTATGAAAACCATCCATGACCGCGTTGCGGTGGAAATTGCTCGCGGCTGCACGCGCGGGTGCCGTTTCTGTCAGGCCGGGTATGTCTACCGTCCGCTTCGTGAGCGCTCTCCCGCTACTATTCTCAATCTGGTGGAGCAGTCGCTCAAAGCTACCGGCTATGACGAAATATCGCTTCTTTCGCTTTCCACCGGTGACTATTCCTGTGTCACTCCGCTGGTAACCGAATTAATGGCGCGCTATGCCGAGGATCGGGTTGCCGTTTCGCTGCCATCGCTCAGGGTCGGGAGCTTGTCGGATGAACTGATCGAGGAGATTAAAAAAGTACGCAAGACCGGTTTTACCCTGGCGCCGGAAGCGGGAAGCGACCGGATGCGGCGGGTTATCAATAAGGGGATCACCGAGGCTGATTTGATATCCGGTGCTGCTGCGATCTATGCAGCCGGCTGGCGTTTGATCAAGCTCTATTTCATGATCGGTTTGCCGGGGGAAACGGCTGACGATGTTGCCCAGATAGCGACGCTGGCGCGTCAGGTCAAAGACCAGGCCAAGGGGAGCGGCGTTTCCGGTGATGTCAATGTTGCCGTCAGCACCTTTGTCCCCAAGGCACATACGCCATTCCAGTGGGAACCGCAGATCTCCATGCAGGAAACTACTGATTTTCAGTATCAACTTCATTGCGATCTCAAAAAACGCAAATTGAAATTCAAATGGCAGGATGCGCCGCTTTCATTCATGGAAGGGGTTTTTGCCCGGGGCGACCGTCGTCTGGCGCCGCTTCTGATCCGGGCCGTTGAGCTGGGGTGCCGTTTCGATGGCTGGCGTGAACACTTCTCTCTTGACCGGTGGCTGCAGGCATGTGCCGATTGCGCTATTGAACCGGAATGGTATCTGCGCCGCCGGGAGCTGGATGAAGTCCTGCCGTGGGACCATCTCGATTGTGGTGTGACGCGCCAGTTTCTGCTGGCCGAACGCGAGCGGGCCCATGCGGAAGCGGTCACGAAAGATTGCCGTGACGGCAGCTGCAGCGCCTGCGGCGTCTGCGATTTTACCGAGGTGAAGAATCGTCTTTCCGACTTCGCACCGCTTCCGCCACGGTCGAACAACACGGTTGATGAACCGGCAGCCGCGAGGATGCGTCTCAGGTTTGCCAAAACCGGAGTCATGCGCTATTTGAGCCATCTTGAGCTGATTACCGTCTTCACCCGTGCCGTCAGCAGGGGAGGGGTGCCGATCCTTTTTTCACTCGGCTTTCACCCGCATCCCCGGTTCTCATTCGGAACTGCTACGTCCGTGGGGATTGAATCGTGGGCGGAGTATATGGATATGTTTGTTGTTGCCGGTATCACTGCCCGGGATGTTCAGGAACGCCTTAATGCCGTGCTTCCGGAAGGGTTGCGGATTCTGGAGTCGGAGGAAGTCGATCCCAAATCGCCATCCATCTCGACGTTGATCGATGCGACCCGTTATCGGATAGTCATTGCCGGTGCTGATCCGAACGAATTGCCGAACCAATGTGTGCAATTTTTGGCACATGAATCTTATGGCATTCAACGGACCAAAAAGGGACAGACCCAGACCGTAGACTTGAGAAACGAGACCGTGTCGCTTTCTGTCGATGGGCGGACGGTAGAACTGGTCGCCCGAAGGGGCAAGCCGGTTGAGTTTGCCCGTGCCATTACCGGCAATGAGACGCTTAAGGGTGATGATATCCAGGTCGAAAAACGGGAAGTCATCTTTACCCTGTAAACAGTTACGAACATTTTTATTTATATATTTCAGGTTGAATGGAGAAAATCATTATGGGAGCCGAGCTCGTTATTAATGCCGCTTCCCACGAAACCCGCATCGCGCTGATTGAGAACGGTACCATTGCCGAGCTTTATATCGAACGGAGTCGCGAAAAGGGAATCGTGGGTAATATTTATAAAGGTCGGGTCATTCGTGTGCTTCCCGGCATGCAGGCCGCTTTTGTGGATATCGGTCTGGAGAAGGCCGCTTTCCTCTATGTTGCCGACGTATTCGATGCCATTGAGGAGTATGAGTCGCTGTTGTATGCCGGTAGTAAAAAGTATGATGAACCGCAGGTAGACCAGGAGGGGAATGATCGTCCTGAGTTCCGTCCGCTCCATCCGATAGAAGATCTTCTGCAGGAGGGGCAGGAACTTCTCGTGCAGATCTCAAAAGAACCTCTCGGCACCAAAGGAGCCCGTATCACCTCCCATATTTCGCTGCCGGGACGGCATCTGGTGTATATGCCTACGGTCGACCATATCGGGATTTCCCGGCGGATAGAGGATGAGCCGGAGCGCGAGCGGCTACGGGAAATCGTCGAACGGCTCAAGAAGACGGGTTCCGGGTATATCGTCAGGACCGTGTCGGAGGGAAAGAGCGAGGAAGACCTGGTGGCCGACATGCAGTATCTGACGACCTTGTGGGAGGAAATATCCAAGCGTCAGGCAAAGGCTGCGGTCCCATCGCTGCTGCATTCCGACCTGGATGTAGTCCAAAAAGTGGTCCGGGATATAGTGACCGAGCAGGTTGATAAAATAATCGTTGACTCACAGGTCGATTACGACCGGATTGTGAATTTTATTTCTACCTTTGCATCAAAGATGAAGTATTCGATCGAGCTGTACGATGAGGAAGAGCCGATCTTTGATCATTACGGGCTGGAGGTTGAAATCAGCAGGGCGCTGGGAAGAAAGGTCTGGCTCAAGTCGGGGGGGTATATCATCATCGAGCAGACCGAGGCTTTGAGCGCTGTCGACGTCAATACCGGTCGTTTTGTGGGTAAGCATAATCTTGAAGACACGATCTTGAAGACCAATCTGGAAGCGGTGAAAGAGATCGCCTATCAACTCCGGCTTCGTAATATCGGCGGGATCATCATTATCGATTTTATTGACATGGAAAAAGAGGTTAATCGCGAAAAAGTCTATGGGGCGTTGGAAGAAGCTCTGAAAGCGGATAAGTCAAAAACGAATATTCTGAAAATATCCGAACTTGGCCTGGTTGAGATGACCAGGAAACGGGTGCGCGAGAATATCAGCCGCATGATGTGCGAGCCATGCAGCTATTGTGAAGGGCGCGGCTACATCAAGTCGAAGATCACCGTCTGTCACGAAATATTCCGTGAATTACGGCGGGAAATGCTTGATATTCGCGGGACCAAGGCGACAGTGACAGTCCATCCGCAGGTGGCTGACCTGCTTTATGACGAGGAACGGCGTGGACTGGAAGAGCTGGAAAAGAAGTTCAAGAAAAGGATCACCGTGAGGGCAAAGCCCGGCTTTCACCAGGAACAGTTCGAAATATCAATTAACTGAAGTACTGTTGTTTCGTGTTAAACGCAACGAGGCGTGGAGGTCTCCCTGCCTCGTTGCGTTTAAAGAGTAAAAGGTATCAGGCTGCTTTACTCAGTCCATTCTGCTCGAAGTGAGCAGAAAAATATTCCATTGCTTCCCGCATGATATCCGATACGCTCTTGTGAGTGGTTTTCATCAGGTTTTCCAGGTGGTCGCGTTCTTCATCGCTTACCCTCATTGAAATGACATTGTAGCGTGGGTTCTCTCTCATTCTTCCCATGGTAGTATTCCTTCCCGTTTTTATTATAGTTTGATTCAGAGTTCGTATTAACGAATGTAAAATATGTAAAGCCAATATCGTGCCAAATACATTATATAAATAAAATATTAATAATAACAGCATGTTGAAATAGGATTTAATGGAGTATGTTGGTTTTAAAGTAAAAAGATGCGTCAAAATTGGCACATGTATGGCCAAAAGTATACACTATTATATAACGTAAAGCATAAAATGGCCATTTTGCCATTTTATGCTTTATTATAATTTTACCTGAAAATTTTGCATAATAACCGCCATGAGAAAAATTCTTATTGCATGGATTTCCAAAAAAACCCTTCAAAATTTTCGTCAATATATTGAGGTTCCGTCAAATCTTGAGGCTCAACAGCATATTCCACACCCGATTACGATGAGACAAATCAACGTAACTGACTGCTAATACATAATAAAAGCCTCTTTATTATGTATTGGCGGTTCTTGGCTGGCGATTTGCTTTGCATTAAGTTGCGGAAAAGAGGGTTGTCACCATATTTTCTATAAAAGGGGGTATTTGATGAGTAAGGTTATCTGGATATTGGGACTGTGCGTGGCGCTGCTTGCGCCGGTTGGAGCAGGGGCCGTTGAGACTAAATATGTTACTACGGGTAGTTTTAGAGAGCTTTATCCTAATGCAATTGCGGTTAAGTCCGTTGTGTACAACACCGCATTTTACACCGGTTTACGAGACAAATCACCTAACAAATCTCCTGTGAATGAATATAAGGCTGAATATAACCGGGTGGCATCGACGGCTTTTGATGTTTCAGGAGAATATTGCAATGGAAAATCCGATTATGCCATTGCCGATCATTTCCAGGTACACACAACATTTAACCATGATGGCGCCTTGCTTTTTACAACAGATTACAATGTTGTTTGCTTTAATCTCCCCACGGTAGAACCAGAGGCGGCGCAACCCAAGCCAAAAAGAAAATGACCACTTGAATGGTTAATTGTAAAGCGGTATTCCGCGTTCGGGGGAAATATGGCAGTCAGGAAATCGATTTTGCTTGACGGATAACTTCGATGCCATGTTTTTCAAGAAGTCGATAAAAGGTGCGCCGGGGCAGGTTTGCCATGCGGGCGGCTTTGGCTACGTTTCCGCCGGTTTCGTCGAGATAACGGACAATGATATTCTTTTCGGTGCGGACAACCTGGAGCTCGCGCTCGGCCTTGAATGAGACACGGCGACGGAGGATATCCACGTCGGGGCAGGATTCGTAGGTATCGGCAAAAACGGTGGGGAGATTTTCCAGGCGGATAACGCCATCTTTAACCAGGACCGCCGAACGTTCGATAACATTCTGCATCTCACGGATATTCCCGGGCCAGGGATAATGCTGCATCGCCTTGACGGCCCGGTCTTCGATGCCGGCGATGGCCTTGTTAAGCTTTTTTCTGGCCTTGTCAAGAAAATGCCGTGCCAGTTCCGGCACAGACTCAGTGCGATTGCGTAATGGCGGCAGTTCAATACAGAATACATTCAGGCGATAATACAGATCCTCCCGAAACCATCCTTCGCGGACACCCTGCTCAAGATCCTTGTTGGTGGCTGCTATCAAGCGAATGTCGATTTTTTTTGCGGCAACGCTGCCAACGGGGCGCACCTCTCCCAAATCAAGTATCCGCAACAGTTCAGCCTGCAGTTTGGGGGTGATATCGCCTATCTCGTCCAAAAAGATGGTTCCGCCGTTGGCTGCCTCGAATAGCCCCTTCTTGTCGGCAATCGCCCCGGTAAATGAGCCTTTTTTGTGGCCGAACAGTTCACTTTCGAGAAGTGAATCGGTAAGTGTCGTGCAATTGACAGTCATGAGCGGCTTGTCGTTTCGCTGGCTCTGGCGATGGATGGCTCGTGCGGTCAGTTCCTTTCCGGTGCCGGTTTCGCCCCTGATCAGCACGGTTGTCGGTGTGGGAGCGACCTGGTAGATCAGTTCCATTACCGCTTTGATTCCGGTGTCATTGCCGACGATCAAATCGTCCCCCGCCTGCCGATCCAGCTCCCGTTGTGCCAGTTCATACTTCTGCATGAGGCGCCCCTGCTCGTCCTCAATCGTCTGCATATTGTGGGGAAGGCACATTTCGATGTCGGCAAGTCCCTGAAATACCGCAACTGCGTGTTCACGGCACGTGTTGTAGCCGCACGCACGGCAGTTAAGCTCATCTCCCTGCGTAAATTTGTTTGTGGAATGGAGGATGCGTTTAATGTCATCCTTGCCGGGAGTCGCGAGTTTTACCGACTTGTCCGAATATGAACGGGCAAGATCAGGAAAAGGTGCATTTGAGCGGTAATGAGGGGCGGTGTCATACGCAGGGGGGGCACTGTTGTGACATACAATCAGCTTGCGTTTGAAAAAATGATTAAGCTCTTTGTCGCGGACCGGTCCATCTATGCATCCGCCATCGCAGAAACGAAGATCGACAAGCGCCGGTGAAATGCGGCCTGCAGCCAGATCACGGATAATGCCGATGGTGTGTGTTTCACCTTCGGCGCTGATGTTTTCATTATCCTGGAAATCGGTTTGGATATCGAACACCTTAAAGGGGCCGCCGGAAAGCGAAAAAAGACGACCGGTGCCCGGATCAACCCCGTCGAACGGCATTTCAGCCAAACCAGCCGGCGATATGCCCCTGTTCTTGAACAGCTTGTCAATTTCCTGGTAGGTCAGTACGACATCGATTGCTCCTGAAGGCTCCGCCTGAATTTCGAATTTGGCGGCGATACAGGAGCTGACGTACACCACCCTGGTTTCTTCTCCAAGGATATTCTTGATAAAGCGCCCCATGGCAATCATCGGTGAAACCAATGGCATGATATTGTCTACGAGCGAAGGATAATGGCGCTCAATGAGATCAACAACTGCCGGACAATGCGATGAAATGAGGGAGTGTCCGGACGTCCGGCGCATATTGTGGTAGCTGCCGGCGATCATATGTGCGCCGTATGCCCCCTCATGGACTTCACTGAAGCCGAGGCTCTTTAAGGCTGCGACCAGTTGACCCGGTCGCAGGGCATGAAAAAAGGCCGGGAACGAACAGCCGAGAACCGCTACAACCGGGGAACCGGACGCCAGCATCTCCTGCGTTCTGACCATGCGGTCAACCACGACCTTGGCATTCTGCGGGCAGCTCAGGCAATTGCCGCAGCCGATGCAGCGTTCGTACATAATCTGCGCAAATCCGCCGTCAACCTTGATTGCTTTGACCGGGCAGCTTCGCACGCATGAATAACAACGCCGACATCGTTCTTTATAGGTGACTATTGGTTCCATGATCATCTTTCATCGCATATTTCAGATGGGAGAGTATATACGGAATTTGAAGTATGTGCAAGGAATGGCACATGAGGTTTCAGGGCGATTGCTTCAACTGTTTTGTAGTCCTATGAGCAGAAATGGTCTTCCGACTGTTTGCCGCTGATACTCTCAATTTCCAGTCGCCACACTCTGGTTCCTGCGACTTGTGCCACTGCCATCGGCCACTCACCATCCACATACTGTTTCACTATCAGATTCAGCCACCTGACCTTGTCATTGTGGGCGGTCACTTCCTCAATTCTGCCATGTCCGATCACGCTCTGGTACGAGAACCCCCAGTCACACGGGATGTTTCCGTGCGCCAGCAGGCTGATACCCTGCTCGAATTCAAAACAGGCGATGTTCCGTGCACTGATAAAATCGATCTTCATCCCTTCTGCTGCCGTGTGGAAATAGATACTGTTATTCACGTATCCGAATGAAACCGGAACGATGTACGGGACGTTATCCTTCACCAGACCTATTCTGCAGACGAGACATTGTCTGATTATTTGATCTATACTCTCACGGTTTTTGATTTCGCACGCTTCTCGTCTCATCTGATGTCCTTTCGAAAGTTGTTCGAGCAGGTGCCTATAAGGGGTTGCCCAGCTACTGTTCAAAAAGGAGCCAGTATATTCGAACATGTTTAAAAAAAGTATCCCTATTTTTTTAACATTTTTTCGAGCCGCTATTTCTCATGCACAAAAACGGTCGATTGTGAACACCACTGCGCTATATGTGAGATCCACGACGTTGTGATAGGTATGTATCAAAAAGGCAAAATCAATTTGTATGAGAGTCATTACCGGGTGGAAAACGGTGTCGCTTTAGAGCGTGGCCTATTGATAGCTTTGCCAAATAGTTTATATCTTGGATGAGACTGTTTCCAGTCGGATCCATATTCAGCGAATGTTCTATCATTGGAAATACTTCGTGTGGGCAATCCGGCGGGGAATTGAGCGTACTACGATTATTAAGTGAATATACTCATAGAATCTCTGATTATTTTCTGATAATACTCAAATGGGCCCAGGTTAAAACTGAAATATTCACAGTCGAGTGAATTACGAACGAAATGAATACTAAAAAACTGCTAAATGCTCCGTCGTTAGCAAATATAATCCGCGGCTACTCTGACAGGCATCTCTTCTTAAATCCAGGCCGAAAACGCTATAAAATAAAGTTAAATTGCAGGTAATATACTGATATCGTCTAATTGTTTGTAATTTGGCACTCTTGTCTAAAACCGCGGAGGAACAATGATCAATAAAATTCACATAACTGACGACACGAACCCGTTACCATCCGCAACCTACATAAACACAATTACTGCCTTGAATGAGCAGATTGAGGCATTGCGGCAGGACAAAGCCCACGCTGTGCAACAGGCTATTACTGACCCTATGGACGAGATCATTCAACTTCGAGTGACCATTGCTGCACAACGCGAAGAACAGGATCGAATATCTTTCGAGAATGATAAACATGTTCAGGAAATAATTGCATTTGGGAACAGTGAGAATATCCAGCTTAAATAAATGGTGCAGGAACTCCGTGACGAGATGGAGCGAATGACTATGGAGTGCGCCAGAAGAATGGAAGAAGAGCGGAGTATGTATCGTGGAGAGTTGAAACAACTGCAGCAGACGATTCAGGTTCTGCGGGAAACAGCCGGCATTCCAGGAGGCGAAAAAAACTGATGAAGAAGGTCTCGGCACTGCGGGCGAAATCGGTTGACGCCATGAATACCGATGTGATGGACATTTCCAAACAGACAGATCTGGAAAAGCGGCTGCGCCGAGCCGAATTGCTTCTTGGCATTTCCCGAAAGCTCGTTGCAATTGATTCCCTGGATGGCATTCTCCAAACTCTGGTCGAGATGACCTCACGAGAGTTGGGGGCGGAGCGCGGAACGCTCTTCCTAAACGACAGCCAGACCGGTGAACTTTATTCCATCGCTGCTCAAGGCAATTTCAGACGACGTATCAGCATGCTTAATACCTCTGGAATCGCAGGGCAGGTCTTTCAGTCAGGAAAGGGAATCATTGCCCATGACGTTTACAAGGAAGAATATTTCAACCGCGACATCGACAAGGAGACCGGTTACAAGACGCGAAACATGATTTGCACCCCTATCAGAACGACTATGGGCGAGATTATCGGAGTGGCCCAGGTCTTAAACAAGAAGGAGAAAAAATTTACCCGCGCGGATATGGAGCTTCTCGATGCGATGACCATGCAGGCCGCAATGTTCCTTCAAGGGGCGCAAGTTATAGAGAAGATGCAGCGATCACGGGCCCGGGAGCTTGAGTTTCTTGATATTGTCGCAGATGTTACCTCGGAGATAGATCTGGGGACTCTGCTTCGCAAGGTCATGGGTGAGGCCACCAGGATGTTACAGGCTGAGCGCTCCACTATTTTTCTCAACGACCAAAAAAATAATGAACTCTGGTCGTTAAGGTCAATCCTCCCGGAAAGGCATGGCAGGGTATCTGGACAATGGCTTCGAAATGACATGCAGTTGAAGAGCAGATCTACTTCGTGGCTGTTATGCTGGAGGGACGATAGTGGCACAAAGCTGGGGCTGGAGAACGGCACAGTTTCCAACGTGGATAATTCCGTTATTCTCCCATCCAACAGATATACGCAAAGCTATAAACTGGAGCAAGCCCGCATTCTTTATGAAAATTCGGATAATTCAGCATCAAAAGTTTGCAGGGCTTTCGGTATTAGCCGCCGGTCGTTCTTTAATCATATGGCTGTGGTAAGAGAAGAAAAACATTGTGCAGAAAAAAACAATATGTAATTTTTGAATTAAACTCTTGATCGTTCGGTGGGGAGGAATGATTGATACCAACGCAATAGATATTGGACACTGATCTGGATACTTCAATCTTTCAGAGAATCCTACAGTGGCCTTGGAAGATGGGCGGAGCATCCTGTAGATGTATTGTCAGCAAACTTTTGCATGCTCTAAACGGCTGTTTTACAACAACAATGAAATAATCTGGGCTTTGGGCGTACAACCCCTTAGAAACAATAAAGATAGTGCCATCAAGTCAAGTTGTTACTAAAAGCTGCAATCAACCGTTGCCCCTAATCGCCGCTGGTGGAGACATTATGAGCTTAGAAAACAGTTCTTATGAAGACATAATTGATAATCTGCATGACGGATTATACTATGTGGACAGTAATAGAGTAATAACATATTGGAATAAAGCTGCGGAACTTATTTCAGGATATACATCTGATGAGGTTATTGGAAAGTCGTGCTCTGAGAATATTCTTACACATATTGATTGTAATGGTAATAATCTCTGCCATGGGATGTGCCCTCTCGCGGCATCAATAGGTGACGGAAAACATCATGAAGACGAAGTTTATATGCACCATAAGGATGGTCATAGAATTCCTGTATCTGTTCGTGTAAGCGCATTAAATGACAGTTTTGGTAATGTAATAGGCGGTATAGAGCTATTTACTGACATTAGCAACCAAGCGGCAAACCATTTAAGGGTTAAAGAACTTGAAAAGATGGCGTTACTCGACAATCTGACGCAGTTAGCTAACAGAAATTATATAGAGAGAGATATTCATATCAGGTTTGAAGAAAATAAGCGTTTTAATGTGCCATTTGGAATATTCTTTATAGATATTGATCACTTCAAAAAGTTTAATGACTCATATGGTCATGACGTTGGAGATGATGTACTCAAGTTTGTTGCAAATACTTTTGTTACTAATGCGAGACCTTTTGATCTTTATGGTCGTTGGGGCGGCGAAGAGTTCATTGGTATTATACGTAACATTGGCATTAATGATCTTGAGTCGTTGGGTAATAGAGTCCGTATGCTGATTGAAAACTCATATATTACCATTAAAGGCAATAAATTGTCGGTCACTGTATCTATCGGAGCAACTATTGTAAATGCAAATGACACTATGGAAAGTATAATTAAGAGAGCTGATACTCTCTTATTCAAAAGCAAGGAAAGTGGCAGAAATCGTTTAACGATTGGATGATAAAGACCATCAAATGTATTTGTGGGGGTGCAATTAGGAGTGGCACCCGGCTTACATTACAAGAATATGAAGCACTTGTCGAACAGTCACACTTAAAGTGGCTGGATAATTTTGTAACCATTCGAACAAGCGATTCTTTTGGCCGAGGACAACCTCATCAATCATAAAATTGCGGTAAGCGCGCTGAGTAAACTCGGTTACTACTCTGTTGGTGTCGCTGCCAACGGTATAGAGGCTTTACGGGCACTGTAGCCAAGTGAATATAGCTCTGGTGCTGCGGGATGGACGTGATGATGCCTGAGATGGATGGTTTTCAGGCTACTGCCGTGACCCGTGAAATCTGCTCAGCCGTCCTTGACCATCATGTACCGATAATTGCCATGAATACAAATGCTATGAGTGTTGACCGGGAGCTTAATTGATAAACGATTCACTGGATTTGTTCCCGTTTGCAACGGTGTTTAATAACGGATGGCATGAGCATAAACTACGCTTAATAAATAGGAATAACCACACGAGGTTGTGCTAACCTACTGTTTTATAAATAAAAATAAATAATTGGGCTTTGGAAGTACAACCCCGTAATGGATTGGAATATGTGATGCTTACTTTATCCCAGAGATTGAGTTTGGCGTTTAATCCATCTAAGAATGAGTCTCCAATATGAATTTTAAACATTTAAATGATACTACACCATCTTCCGCAACCCAGTACCGTTTGATGTGGATGATGTTGATGGGTTTCCTTGCCATAGCAGGCGTTCTTCTCATCTTGTACATTCGTATGGATTATCAACGTACGCTGCAACAAAATTCCGATCGGTTATTGTCGCAAGCACGGGTTATAAACGTTAACCTCGAACATCAGGTAAATGGCATTTATAATGCGTTGAAAGGGATACGGAAAGATCTCCCAGAATGGCAGAAATCGCATAATAAAGCGGGAATTAAGCGGAGACTTGTGGGGTTAAGGGAAGCTTTGCCTGGAGTTCGTCGTTTCATTGTTTTAGATGCCGATGGTACGGTTCAATCAAGTGACAGTGATGACCTCATCCGAAGTAATTTCCGCTATCGAGAATACTATAACAGGGTAAAGCGGGGGGGGAATGCCGAGACGTTGTATCTCGCTCCACCCTTTATTTCTGTTACCAAAATATGGTCTATGACTGCAAGCATAATGATTGCAGGTCCAAACGGTGAGTTCAACGGTATTATAGTAGCTACTCTCGATCCATCTTATTTCAAAACTCTTATGGAATCAGTCCTTTATACTCCGGATATGTGGAGTTTAATTGCTCATGGTGATGGTTTGATGTTTCTCTTAGTACCTGAAAAAAAGGAGATAAAATCCAATAATTTAAAACAACCGGGTTCTTTCTTTTCCAGGCATATGGATAGTGGCAGAAAAGAGAATATTCTGCGTGGCATCGTCTATGCGACCGGAGAGAATCGAATTGCCGCTGTCACAACATTCAATCCCAAATTAGTACCGATAGACACGCCTTTGGTCATCATGGTAAGTCGCGATTGGAATGCCGTACAAGCCCCTTGGCTTCAAAATTCGCTTATATTGTTTCTTATATATCTGCTCTTTGTTGCTGGAAGTGTATTTTCCGTCAGATTCATGATGCAACGTCGAGTAGAGCTTGATCATCTCCTGCAATTCCAAACATCAATATTAAAGAGTGCTGGGGAGGGTATTTTTGGGATTGGCCTGAAAGGAGACGTTACGTTTTTGAACCGTGCGGCTGAGCGAATAACCGGATGGACCATAGATGAGTTGAATAACAGCCGATTCAATGGCGCGTTCTTTTCTTTTTGCTGTGAAAGCACTCCCTGCCCTGCAATCCAATGTGACATCAAGCAGACACTCCAAGATGGCGTCACAAGAAGTATTCCGGATAAATCATTTATCAAACGGGATGGCACGTTTTTCCCTGTCGGATTTACCGTGGCACCACTTTTTGAGCAGGATACTCTGACCGGAGCTGTAATCGTTTTTCATGACCTGACAGAGCGTAAAAAAAATGAAGCTGAACTGTTGCGTGTTAACCGAGCATTAAAATCTTTAAGCTTTTGCAATAAAGCGTTGATAGAAGCTAACGATGAGAATGAGCTTTTAGAGCGAATATGCAGGATTTTAGTGGAAAATAGCGGATATCGCCTCGCATGGATAGGCTTCGCAATGCATGATGAAGCCAAGTCAATAAAACCGATTGCAAAATGGGGATATGAGGATGGATACTTGGAAGCTCTCAATGTCGTGTGGACAGACAGCCCATTGGGACAAGGTCCAAGTGGTACAGCTATTCGAACCAGACAACCCGCCATTCGCAACAACCTCTTGACGGATGATAAATATGAACCTTGGAGGAATGATGCCAAAATACGCGGTTATGCATCGTCGGCAAGTTTTCCCTTTGTTATTAATGAATCAGTAATTGGGTCACTAAATATGGTTCATCCGCAGAATTTGTGGGTAAATTTCAGGAAATAGAGGCCTGAACTGCTGCTCAGTTAATGAAAAATAGAGCATCCCGTCTTCAAATCCATCATTATGGGTTTCGACCAAGAAATCCAATGG
>Ga0209697_10006234_pt1 | contig 14508 bp, 13 predicted proteins | sample AliMusrvi5mmetaG_FD_184115 | JGI IMG/M metagenome (GOLD analysis project Ga0209697, IMG submission 184115) | Freshwater lake bacterial and archeal communities from Alinen Mustajarvi, Finland, to study Microbial Dark Matter (Phase II) - Alinen... | ecosystem: Environmental > Aquatic > Freshwater...
ATGAAATAGTCCTTTGCCGGCACTTGCAGGGTGCCCAGGCAAATGGTGGCTGCGGCGGCTCCGAGAAATGATGGCCTCAATAACTTCGTGTATGATCGGGACATGGGGATGATTCTTACTGCAATGGTTGCCACGTAGGGGATCTCGTGCGCATCAGGCCGGGTCCTACGGCAGTGCTGAGGGCAATCTTTCAGAGAGTGGAGAGCCTGCGGCCCATCGGCTGCCACAGGTCAGAGCCCCTGGCCTCGTCATGATTCGAGCGGATTCATGGGGCAGGAGCGGATGGGTTTCCGCAGTTTGCTGGCCAAGTTCAAGAGCTCAGACCTGCCCTTGCCGATCCTCGCCAGCCCGGCCGTCGCTAGCGGTCCAGAACAGGTCCCCGCTTGGCACAAAGCCGTCGAGCGGCTGGAAAAAGACCGGGCCAGCGATGCTCTGCCTGCCCTGCTCGCGCCCCGGTGCGAGTCAGTGATGCACCTGATGCTACCCAGGCTCGATTTCGCTGCGAGCCGCCGCGAGCTTGGAGATAGCGGCGGGGTAAAGGCGGTGCTCGGCCTCTTGGATGCGGGCATGGAGTGAGGCGGGGGAGTCGCCAGGCAGGATCGGCACGGATTGCTGGAGGATGATCGGGCCGGTATCCATGCCGACGTCCACGACATGGACGGTGCATCCGGTTTCGGCCACCCCGGCGGCGAGTGCCTGTTGCCAGGATTCCAAACCGGGGAAGGCCGGCAAGAGCGACGGGTGAATGTTGATGATTTGGTTAGGAAAGACGTCTAGTAGGGGGTGTTTGACCAGTCGCAGGAATCCGGCGAGGCACACGAGATTGACCCCTGCGGCCTGCAAGCGGGCAGCGGTTTCCTGTTGGGCTTCGGCTGGGAACCGGGTTTTGAAGCCGCGGCAATCGATGAGACCGGTCGTGATGCCGTGGTGGCGGGCGCGCTCGAGGATGAATGCGTCTGGATTATCTGAGAGCACGAGGGCAATGCGTGCGTTGAGAGATCCGGCGGCGATTGCGTCGAGAATGGCTTGCATGTTTGAGCCGGAGCCAGAGCCAAGAATACCGAGGATCATGCCATGAGTCTTGGGGCGTCCAGGGTCCCGTGCCAAGCTCAAATCACCAAACTTTCATGGAGCCGACAACGGGGCCCTCGATGGGACCCACCGCAGGATTGGCGGCGTTGCGAGGCTTGCCGAAATAATCACCATCAATGCGCAGTGGCGATGCATCCGGATTTTCATAGGCGCACCCACTCAACTTGGCTTTTCCTAACCGTTCCGTGGTCACCAATTGGCGGGCTGGTTCGGCGCTCGAGGCCGGGTCGGAATTCAAGGAAAGATACCAGCCATCGGCTTTTTTGATCAACCTGATTGCTGGATCGAAGCTGGCGTTGACCCGCGGGGCGGCTTCCGCCTTGGCAGGCATGGCACCCTTGAGAAACAGATTGCCTTGCATGGCCACGGGGAATTTTGCGGTGTCGTACGGGGCGGAATTCCAATGCTCCACGAAGATGTTGTTGTAGTAACGGTCATCGCCGTTCGGGTTATCGTGCATGCCTGCCAGTTCGGTGGAATGCGGCTTGTGGAAGGGTGTCAGGCGGCCGTCGAAGGGATTGGAGTTGAGGCGGCCCGCGATGAGATTGTGCACATAGGCACCCCCTTGCGACACACTGAGCAGGGTCGTCGGCGACAGAAACAAGTTGTTGTCCACAAGGAATGGTCCGTGGTCCACCTCGACGAACAAATCCTGGTCGGCATTATCATGGAACAGGTTGCGCGAGACTCGCGTGCCCTGCGCCATCCAATCCAGCCAAAGACCGCGGCACGTCCGATAGATGTGGTTGTGGCTGATCTCCACATCAATGGCAGCATGCAACTTGATGCCCGCCATCTCCGCGCCGGTGAACAAGCGGCGAACATGGATGTCATGGATGGTGTTGCCAGTGATGCTGCTGAACACGGCACCCAGACTGCCGACAATACCAGTTTGCTCGCAATCCGTGATGGTGTTGTTACGCACCTGGTGATGGCCAATGGTGTCCTTGTTCCAACCTCGGGCCAACCCACGCTCAATCGTCTTGACGTAGCCCTCGGCACTATCAGCCGACGTGTTGTCGAATTCATCGCCGTGCTTGCCCAAGGCAATGCCCGAACAAACCGAGTGACGCACCACGTTGTTCTCGATGATCCATCCCTTGCTCCAATTCGTGCCAATCACCCCGATTTGCTCGGCGGTTGGCGGGGCCCACGGAGTGGCCGCCTTACCTAGCTTGAAACCGCTGACAGTTAGATAGTTGATGCCGGTTTTCTCCGGATAGAAAACAGATTGGCGCACGTTGATTTCCACCTCCTGAGTGTTCGGATCCACCCCCTCGAACTGCGCCCACAAGGTGGTTGTCGCTGCTTCCACCTGAGCGAACCACAACGGAGTGGGCGCTACAGGCGCTAGCACCGCGTCGAGCTTCGCGGCCTCTGTGAGCCACTCGCCATTCAGATAGACTGCGCCCGTGTGATGGGGGCGACCCTTGCCGTGAAACCAGTCGCCATGGATCAGGTCGCCGTAGGGGTTGAAGCGGCCGAAAAGCGCGTTAGGCAGGACGACTTTCCAGGTATCTGCCTGGACTTTTTCCCAGCCTATCACCGGTTCGGCACCGGTGATGACGACCGTCTCGCCGACAGCCGCCTGATAGACGATGCGCTGCTGGTCGGACGTGCCGCCGCGCGGCGGATTGACGCGTTCGCGGTACACCCCGGCATGCACGCTGATCACATCGCCTGCTTGCGCAAGGTTGGCGGCGGCCTGGATATGACGCAGCGGGGCGGCGAGAGAGCCGGGGTTGTCGTCCTTACCACTCAGGGCGACGTGGAGTTCGGCGGCATTGAGGTTGACCAGCATGAGCGCTGGCAATAATGTTAGAAACGGGCGTTTCATAGGGAGTTATTGCCAGCTGTGAGTGGTCTGAGACAAAATCAGCCACGCGAGTGCGGCGGCTATTTCTTAGGTTCTTCGTCGCCGGCATCCACCGAGATGGTGAGGGTAGCGGTCACCTGCGGGTGGATTCGCACGATCACTTCGGTTTTGCCGGACTTTTTCACGGGTTTTTCGAGTTCGATGGCATGGCGATCGACGCTGATGCCTGCGGCTTCGAGTTCCTTGTGAATGTCCATGTTGGTGACCGAGCCGAAGGCCTTGCCGCCTTGGCCAGTGGACAAAGTGAACTTGGGCTTGAGCTTGGAGATGCGAGTGGCGAGTTCTTGGGCGGCGGCCAATTCAACGGCCTCGCGGCGGGCCCGGGAAACTTTGAGAGCTTCAACATGGCGCAAATTGGCACGGCTGGCTTCATACGCCTTGCCCTGCGGAATGAGGAAATTGCGGGCATAGCCAGCGCGGACTTTGACGACATCGGCTTCCAGGCCTAGGCCTTCGATTTTTTCTTTGAGGATGACTTGTGCGTTGGCCATGGGAGTGGGAGGTAAATTTGCGGGACGGCGGTTTAGCCCAGCCTGCGGACCCGGTCAAGAAGAATGCGGCTGGAAATTGCCACAAATTTTGGGGTGGGCCTAGCGAGTGAGCCGATGAGGCCGGTTCGGCGGTCGATTTAGTGCTGCAGTTCACTCAGCGGCCGCTTCAAATACTCCGCATCACGCAGTTTTCTCAAATATTCCATGTATCGGCGCTGGGTCTCCAGATCGGCATTGTCGGGCGGTCGCTGCCCAACAGCCAGCACGGGCTGCGGGGGGGCGTTGCCCGTGCCGGTGCCCGTGCCATATTTTGTCCATGGGCCATTGGGCACCTGGGCAGCCTCGACGAAGCGCCAGTGGACTTTTTTACCGGATTCCAAGCTTAGGTAATCCCGCACTGCCGGGGAAATATCCAACCCGGCGGAACCATTCTTAGTCGTCTGAGGCGGTTTGCTGCCGAAAACGTACTCCCAGTCATCGGTCACCCACGGGCCGCAGTCCTCCCACTGTGCGTAACAACTGCGGCTGCCATTGTAAATTTGCAACCAGCGGTCCTTGCAAACCGTCACGCCGGGCTCGGGGTGCATCCTTGCGAACCACGGAATGACGCGCGACGCCTCAGTCTTGTGCTGGCGGCCGCTCACCACATCATTGTACGGCAACGCCACGTAAAATGGATTGAGCTTGGGCACAAAGTCCTTCGGTCGAAATTCCCCACTCGCGAAATTGGCAATCCGCTTCGCCGGTTCCGGATCGTCATACCCACCGTAATTGGCCATCCAATTCCCGTCCCATGAGGATTTGAGGTTGGCCACCGGATTGCGGTCCGATGCCTGCTCACCAATCCAAAACAGCGTGATCGTCACGTGCAGCCGCCATGGATAGAGCGCCCCGGTCGAGGCCGACACCACCGGTCGCGCCGACTCAACAGGGGCCGCCGGGCGACTCCCTGTAGGCACCAGCACCCGCGGCACTCCGGCCTGAGAGGCTCCCGCCGCAGGCTGGGCGTACCCATCGCCTGCCGCAAGCACCAGCGACAACATGAGCAGGAGACAAAAAATGGGCTGGGACATCAAAAGCAACATTGGATGCGCCATGGCTTCACAGCGTTTGCGGCTCGCAAGCATCGCGATTTCCCCGCCACGCGCAAGCAAAACGTCACGTCAGTTAAGCAGGATGACAGGCATACTCCCTGTCGTTTCATGTGCGAGCATGGGGGATGCGATGTCTCCCGTCACAGCAGCCAGGCATTGAGTCCCTTGCCGAGGCGGCATTCGTCCGGGGCTTCATCGATCATGCCTCGGCGCAGCCAACCGTCATTCCACTCGACCCAATGGGCGCGGCCCGGGTGCATGAACGAACCGGTGTTGATGACCAAGCGGCCGCCTTTTCGCCAGCAACCATGGCGATGAAAATGCCCCACGATCAATACTTCCGCCTGTGGGAAATAACATTTGCAGAAATTTGCCCCAGCCGCAGCTTGAGTCCACCAGGCTTGCAGGATGCGTAGCGCTCGTTGCGGCGGATAGACTGCATCTCGGACCTGTTGCCAAAGTCGGCGGCCAAACGGTTTTTCCTGTGTGGGCAGGGCACGGGCCATCGCACGGGCCAAGCAGAGCCGTTGCACCGGATCAGTGGTGGCCAGCGGGTAGTCGCTCCACAAATCGAGCACCTGCTGGCGGTTGGCGAGCACCTCGCGTTTCCATGGCGAGCCGTCGGGCATCAAGGAATCGCCATGGGTGACAATGATCCGGCCACCGGCCAACTCCACCCAGCCCGGGCCGGGCCAACTCGGGTCGTGATTGCCGGGGAGGAAAACGGTTGCGCAGCCTTCTTCGGCGCACAGGTGGCGCAATTCCTCTAACATTTCAGCCGAGCGTTTGGTCACCGCGATCGTGAGTTCCTGCCATGTGTCACCATTGAAGATGACGGTGCCAGCTCCCGCCACCAGTGGCCGCAAAGCGGACACCCGGGCGATGCGCGACACTTGGTGGGCCAGATGCAAATCCGAAAGGATGCGCACGGGTTGCTTGAGCGTGGAAATGATGGGCGATTCCACGATGCCGGAAGAATGGGGCATAATTTTCAAGGGTTCGATTGAGGGCCGATTGCACGCTGGCGCACTGCCTCGAACAAACATACTCCGGCCGCCACGGAAACATTGAGACACTCAACCTTGCCGGCCATCGGTATAACTGCTAAAAAATCACAGTTTTCCTCGGTGAGGCGGCGCATTCCCTTTTCCTCAGCCCCCAGCACGAGGGCCAACGGGCCCTGTAGGTCTGTTTGGTAAATTGACTTGGTGGCCCGCTCGGACGTACCCACTAACCACAAGCCAGCGGCTTTGAGTTTTTCCATGGTGCGGGCCAGATTCGTCACTTGAGCGAACGGGACGTAATCGGCGGCACCCACGGACACCCGGCGAACCGTTTCGGTGATGCCCACCGCCTTGTCTTTGGTGGTGACCACCGCATGCACCCCGGCGGCATCCGCCGTGCGCAAAATCGCCCCTAGATTGTGCGGGTCTTGCACGCAATCGAGAACCAACACGAAGGGCCTCGCCTGCGCCGCCACGATCGCCAGCAACTCATCCTCATCAAGCGCAGGAGTGATTTTTTCGATGGCTTGGACGTGGCGATTCTCGCGTGCCTGGCGCTCGTGCGGAGCGGGACGCCCCTGCGAAGGGAAATTTCCATGCGGACGGGATTTCATCGGCGCAACCCATATCGGCGCGCCCCCTTCAAGTCGAGCGCAATCAGGCATCTAACAAGCATGGCGCAACGCTTGCCAAGTGTTGCGCCAAGACGGTGAGTGAGCGAAGCGAAGCTTTGCGCGGAATGGCGGGGCTACTTGGGCTTTGTCTCGAGCGTTTCGCCGATGCCGCAGTCGATATTCTGGCCGCCGGTGGTTTGGTGGCAATGGATGGCGATGGAATTTTTGCCGGGGGTGAGTAACTTAACGGCGTCGGGCGAGAGCGGGAAGGCTTCGTAGGACGTGTTATACCCAGTTAGGGAGGCGGCATGTTTGCCATTGAGAAAAATTTCAGCGTCCTCGTCATGGAACACACTGAGGCACAGCTTGGGGGGCACGGCCTGCAACTCGAAGCTGCGGCGGATCCAAATGTCCGCGCTCGTCCACGGCGTGGCCGATTGGATCGTGCCAAACGAAGCTGCCCCTTCCTTCCATGCGGAGTCGTCAAAACCCGCCGCCTGCCAGCCATCCGCTGGTTTTTGGGTGGTGTACTTCCACATCACCTTCACGCCTTGCTCGGCACTCGGGACGAGCACCTTGGGTGCCACCTGTGGTTGATAGAGCAAAGCCGCAGCCTCGGCCGCGCGGGTGGCGTCGAACTTAATCTGTTCGCGGTCATAGGTCATCATGCCGTTGACCTCGACTTCCACGTCGGACGTCTGGGTGTACACTGCGGCTGACAGACCCTTGGCGATAAGGGGGCGCATGCGGGTGAGCAAGCCGACATAAGCCTCGGTGGCCTCTGCGGGTGTTTTGAAACTCACATAGCCCCAAGCGCCGGCGTCCTTCCAGATGTGATCCTTGACCGGCCGGCCCAATCCACCAAATTCACCAAGCACCGCAGCCCGGGTGGGCTCGAGACCGGGCATCCCCGGACCCGGGTAATTGTGCATATCCATGACATCGCCGCACTTCATGTCCGTCCAGCCGCTGGCATTGTTGACAAGCCTGTTAGGATCGCGCTGTTTGACCATTTGGGTGAGCCTCGGGGTGTCATATTGCCCCCAGCCCTCGTTGAAAACCACCCACATGATGATGGACGGATGGTTTTCGAGGGAGTCGATCATTTCATTGAGTTCGCGCTCGAAGTTCGGGCGTTTGTCCTCCGGGTTGCCACCGGCTGGCATGTCCTGCCAGATGAGCAAGCCCAGCTTATCGGCCCAATAGTACATGCGGTCCGGCTCGACCTTGACGTGTTTGCGGAGCATGTTGCAGCCGAGTTGTTTGGTGACCTCCAGATCGTATTTCAAGGCGGCATCGGTGGGGGCGGTGTAGAGGCCATCGGGCCAGAACCCTTGGTCCAGCGGGCCATACTGGAAGAGCGGCTTGTTATTGAGGGCCAGGCGATTGACGCCGGCTTCGTCCTTGAGCAGGGAAATTTTGCGCATCCCGAAGTAGCCCGTGAACGCGTCTGCGGATTTGTCATCCGTCAGGCTCACCTGCAAGTCATAGAGAAACGGCTTGTCTGGAGACCACAGTTTGGGGCTCTTGAGCTTGAGGATCAGCTCCTCGCCGGGCTTGCCGCTGGCGCTGGCTGCCACCTGGCCGCCATCCAGAGCGGTGACTTTGACCAGCGCGTTGGCACTGGCCCCGGCGGCCTTGATTTTCACTTTGACCTGTTCCTGATCCAAGTCCGGGATGGCGGTGTATGAGGCGATGTGGGATGGGGCAACGGGTTCGAGCCAGACGGTGCGCCAAATGCCCGATGTGGCGGTGTACATGATGCCACCGGGGTTGAGCACCTGTTTGCCGTGCGGTTGGCCGACATCGGTCGGGTCCCACACCGAGACGACGATTTCCTGGTTGCCGGAGGCGTTCAATGCCTCGGTGATATCGCAACCGAACGGGTTGTAGCCGCCTGTGTGCTTGCCCACTTCCTTGCCGTTGACGGATACGACGCAATCCCAATCGACCGCACCGAAGTTGAGCATCACCCGCTGGCCTTGCCAGGTTTTGGGGATTTCCACCGAGCGCTTGTACCAGACGCGCTCCTCAGGTTTGACGATATGACCGACGCCGGAAAGCGCTGATTCGACGGGATAGGGGACGAGGATTTTTTTATCAAAAGTGGCGGGTCGGGCATCGTCCTTCTTGGTGATCGCCAACTCCCAGAGGCCGTTGAGGTTGAGCCAGTCCTTGCGCACCATCTGCGGGCGGGGATACTCCGGTAGCGCGTTGCCAGGGGATACATCCTTGGCCCAGCGCGTCATGATATGCCCCGGCACCGGTGCCCACTCAGCAGCCACCGCGATGGACCCGCCAGCCAATGCCAGCAACAGGCCGAGACTTGCGGAAAGGTAATGATTGGGAACGGCGTGGGTGGCGGCAGGGCACTGGGCGGACGCCGGTTTGGATAGCATCGATTGCAATTTCATGGTCGGGTTGGGGGTGAAGATTGGCGTTGACCTTACGCCACCACTTGGCAAAATCCATCACATTTTGTTTTCGCTCAGGTCAGCAGCGCCACTCAATTTGCCTTCATGATGTAGCAGCCGAAAACGCCACCGGCCTGGCTGTTGCCGACCGGTTGGAATTTAACGGTGACCTTCGTCTTGCCTTGGAGCAAGTCTGCGGGCAGCGGGTACTCCCTGTCGAAGAACGCGTCGGGCTTCTCACCTTTGAGTTGTTCGGTGGCGATTTTTCGGCCATCAACGAGGATATCGAAGGTGCGGCCGCCATCGGAACCCCAATAACAGCAGCTTAAAACCTGCGCCTGCCCGGCAAGCACTTTCAGATCATACTGGAACGAGCCGCCTGCATCACAGTGGCGCCAGCGGCGGCCGTTGTGATCGCCTGCCGCCGACTTTTCGCCGTGGAAGTTGTGATCGCGCTCGGCTTGGTCGAAAAACTCCAACCCATCCACACGACGGGCGTCCAGCAACCGCTGACGCTCCCGCTCAGCCTTGGTTTCGGCTTCCTTCGCCGCCCAGCGTGCGTCATCGTAAACGTCCCAGTACACGGTGTATGGTTCCTGGTACTGCTGGTAAAACGGCACGAATGTCGTGTCGCCTGATGCAGTGTCGAACGAGGTCCGGAAGACCGCCGCCGGCGCCAGGAACGTGTTAGGCTTGCCTACCACCGGCTTCAATTCGGCGAGCACCCGGGCCATCTCGCCGCGGATGACCGAGACCGGATTGTCCTTGGTGGACCGGGCACACAGCACCAGCGGGCCGTAGAGGACGGCAGCCTTGTTCGGATCGTCGCGGAACGCTTCGAAGCGCAGACTGAAGGGCATGGCCAGTTCGATGGTGTCGCCGGTGGACCAGGTGCGCTCAAGACGAATGAAACTGCCGGGCCGGGTGGTGATTTGCTGGGGCTGACCGTTGACTTTGACGGTGAATTCATGGGTGGCCCAGGACGGGTAGCGCAGGTGGATGGCCATGGCGACGGGCTTGTCGGCGGTGATTTTGAGGGTCGTCGCCTGCTCGTCGGGATAACGGGTGGTTTGCAGCACCTTGATGCCCTTGTCCTTCCACGCCAGTTCGCTGGCCATGAACAGATTCACATACAAGTCCCGCTCACTGTGGAAATAGATGGAATCGCCATACTTCGATTGGCTTTCCATGCCGGTGCCGGTGCAACACCAGAATGAGTTATCGGGGGTGCCGAAGCGGCTTGGGCGTTCAGATCCGGGGCGCAGCGGCATGTAGTAGAGGACCATTCCATTGTCCGGATTTTGCTGGGGGAGAATGTGGTTATAGAGGGCTCGCTCATAGAAATCGGCGTACTCGGCCTTGGGCTCCCATTCGAGGAGATGGCGGGTGAGTTTGAGCATGTTGTAGGTGTTGCAGGTTTCGGTTGGGCTGGGACCGATATATTTTGAGAGGTGCTCCTTGGGCGAGAATCCTTCGCCGTCGCTGTTGCCTCCAATGACGTAGGATCGCTCCCGCGTCACCACGTTCCAGAAAAACTCGCAGCCTTTGCGATATGATGGCTCCGCCGTGAATTCATATTCAATGGCCATCCCAATGAATTTCGGAAACTGGGTGTTGGCATGCAGGCCGGTGAGTTTGTCCTCACCTTGGATCGCCGGATCGAGCACAGAGTGATGATTGAAGCGGATGGCGAGTTGCAGGTATTTTGGATTGCCAGTCGCGCCGTAGAGGTTGGCCAATATCTCATTCATGCCACCATGCTCACAATTGAGCATCGCCTGCATCTGCGGGTCGCTCAATTGGCCCATGCGGGTCGATACCCAGCCAATCGCCTTCTCTAACACATCCAGCGCCTGCTGATTGCCGCAAAGCTGGTACTGATCGAGCAGGCCGGCATAGATTTTATGCAACGTGTACCAAGGTGCCCAGACGCCCTTGCAGGCCACCACCCGGTCGATGAGCTCCTCCGGATAGGCACTGAGATAGCCACTGGGAAACTTCGCCTGGCACTCGGCCATGCCGGCAACCACCTGCGCCGCTTGCCGCTTGAAATTCTCATCGCCACTGCTTTGATAGGCCAGCGCACAACCCGAGAGGTAATGCCCGACGGCATGGCCGCGCAGTTCGCATTCGGGCGCTTCCCAACCGCCGTAGGGCTTGGCGGTGGTGGGAATGGCTGCGGTCAAACGAAACGTGTGGAGCAAGCGGTCGGGCTCGAGGCTCAGCAGGTATTTCCCGTTCATGTCCTCGGCGTGCTTGAAAGGCCCGTCGAGAAGCTTGACGTCACTCAGGCTGAACGCCCGTACTTTAAGCTCGGCCTTGGGCTGGACCTCTGCCGCACTCGCCATGTGAATGGATAAGCAGCTGAGAACGGTCAACGGATAAATGATGGACTTGGACGGAGGTTGCATGATCGGGGCTTTGGGGCTGTTGATTTGACGGGCTGCCACGGGGAGCCATCATAATGAAAAAATAAATGCGGAAGCGTCTCAGACGAGAAATGCCATGATCACCCCCGCCGCGGAAAGCTTCGATTGTTGGCATTCGCAAGATCACCAATCCATTGCGCAAAATGAACAATCGCTGCCGGCGGCTAGAAACTTCTTGCCACGGCAGATCCGACCCGCATGATCCGCTCCGAGCATATTCACGTTGATGCTGAATGGCCAACCCACCTTTCCCTGTATGACCCCGTTGCTCACCACCCAGATGGATATTTGGAAAATTCTGACAGAAACCCACGAGCGGGCGGAGCTTTTCGGCCTCCTTGTCGGACTTCTTTTCCTGCTGGCGCTCGTGTTGATCGTTGGCTTCTTCCGGGGCGAGCGGGCAAGGGCTCTCATTGGGAGGCTAGATGTCGTACGCCAGAGTTCCGCGTCCGAAATGTCCGCCCTCCTCAAGTCCATCCTCGAGAGCCCGCAGAGCGTCGTGATCTTCGCCCTCGACCCCTCCTATCGCTATCTGCAATTCACCAGTGCCCACAAGGCAACTATCAAAAAAATCTGGAATGTGGACATCCAAACCGGGATGAACATGCTCGATGTCATCGGCGACCCCGACCAACGCGACAGGGCGAAGCGCAATTTTGACCGCGCTCTGGCGGGGGAATGGCTGATGCTCGTCGAGGAATACGGCGACGAAGAGAATCGCGCGTTTTACGAAGACCGCTACAGTCCGATCGTGGATCATCAGGGCACGGTCACCGGATTGACCGTGTTCGTTCTAGACATCTCAGACCGCATGCGCATCGAGGAAGAGCTCAGGCGCAGCCTTCAAAATGCCCAGCAACTCGCCATCAAAGCGGAGGAAGGCATCCGGGCGAGAATCGAGTTTCTCTCGGTCATGAACCATGAATTGCGCACCCCCCTCAACGGAATTCTAGGCGTAGCAGAGGTTCTCAAACTAACGAATCTCGACAATAACCAGCAGGAGCTTTTGCAGATCATCCATGACAACGGCGAACACCTCTTGGGCATGATCAGTAATATCTTGGATTTTTCCTGCATCGATAAGGATCATGAGAGCAACCTGTTCGATTCCGAGCAGATCCTCCTCAGCGACTTCCTGGAAACCTGCTGCGGGGCCATCCGGGAATTCGCATTGAAAAAGGGCCTCGGGTTTCGCTGCGAAACAGCTCCCGACGCGCCGACGCACATCACCGGCGATGCGCGGCGAATCCGCCAAATCCTCACCCTTTTGCTTCACAATGCCGTCAAGTTCACGGCTCAAGGCTCGGTGGTCATACGGGTCTCCGCAGCCAACGAAGGTGAGCGGCAATTTATGAATTTCGCCGTCAAGGACACCGGGCTCGGAATCCCCCCGGAAACACTCGCGCTCCTCTTCAAGCCCTTCGTGCAGGCAGACTCATCCTACCGCCGTCCCTTTGAAGGCACGGGCTTGGGACTCGCCCTTTCAAAGCGGCTTGCCGAGGCCATGCAAGGAACCATCACCGTGGTCTCAGATCCCGGGCGAGGCAGCACCTTCACCTTCCGGCTGCCGCTGGCCTGACTGCCATCAACCTTCAGCCTCTAAAAGCCTCGCCCAATAAGACATGGCTGGACAACCGGCGCAGGCATTTCGATTTCATGGCAACCTCCCTTCAGTGTCCGCCCGTGCCAGCATACTTTCGGCCTGGCAGGCATGAAAGCGGGGTTTCATCGCCGGATAGGAAAATTACGAATTTTGGATTTTGAATGGGTCGATGAAGAGAAAAAAGAAATATTAAATTTTGAATTGAAGAGAAGATTGCCTCGCGCAAAGGCGCAAAGCCGCAAAGGAGGCTTCCCTCAATTCATGCTCATCTTCCTTTGCGCCTTGGCGGCTTTTCGCGAGATGGTCTTCCTGAAAAATGGAAAGGATGGATTTCGGGAAATCCTACAGCAGGAGAAGTCTTCAACCATCGGTGATAATCACCCCTCATTAGCCGGAATAACCCGAAAGCCAAATGCCCCGAAATGCTCCACATTTCATTAGGCTATCCAAGTCATAAACCATCGGCTACAAACACACAAGCCATTGGTTTCCAGTCTCTTATACATCAATCCAACTATTAGACTCGACACTCCCCTGATTTTGAGCCACTTTCTAGCCGGTACTAATTACACTGTTCGTCTATACAAAATACAATGAAAGTGGCGCTCAACTTAGCATTCGGCTCCATCTTGGTGGCTGGTATTGCCTACGCTCGCATCGCCTATGTGCGTCACTTTCACGTCCATAGCAAAGATGCGGTTCTCGGCGAGGCATTGGACCCCATGAATATTGCGGCAACGATAGGCCTGTTTGCGTTTGGCGCACTGGCTGTAATCTTCCTCTTATCAGCAATGATTATTTACCTAACGCGCAGATCGGATGAGCCCGTGTAAAATACATTTTATTACTCTGAGCCGATCTTCGGCCGGGGACAAGTTGGTAACGGCGGATCCATTATTTCCGTGACAACATCACCCATATTTGATACCTTAAGACATCCAGGCGAGCCTTAGATCGGCATCGGCTTCCATGATCCACGACAATGAATCCTACAGCAATCAACTTTCCTCGTCGCCCATGGGCCTGCGCCTCAGGATACAAATAGAAGACGAACAAGACGGTGGGGGCAACGCTCTTGAGCCGCTCTCTCACACATCTACAGCACCTGCAAAGGCGCGTGCCACACCTATACGTTCTGCAAAAATGCGACACCTACTTCTAGTCACTCTGTATTTGACCATTTTGGGATGCGAGAAGAAATCGGATGTCCATGTAACATCGATTACGGATTCCGATTTTCGGAACGCAGTTCGAAACGGTAAGGTTGAAACGGTGGAACGCTTTTTAGAAAGTGGTTACGATATTGGTCGGATTGGGAGCGGTGGCGAGAACGCTCTCCAAGAAGGAATTCTTCACTTTGATGTAGGCAGTCTTCTAATTAAACGGGGTATCAATGTGAATCAACAGCACCGATTCGATGGCAGCACTCCGCTGATTGTTGCGTGTATTGCAGGCAATGTTGAGGCCCGGACGGTTAAACTATTACTGGATAATGGCGCCGATCCGCTTCTGAAAGATGTCAATGGTAAGGCAGCTCTCGACTACGCGACGCAATATTCGAGTGAGTATCCGAATCGAGAAGACACCCACGAATATGATGAGAAAGTTGCGTTGCTTACAGAAGCCATCCGGAAGAAGAAGAGAGCAGAACAAGGCGCGTCTGTGCAACCCCCACCAGCCCCTACTCAGAAATGATCACCCGTATTTTCAACCCCAACCCAGTCTCGACGTTCAGCCCCGCTGGTGGGGGGTGCCAGCGCTTGACGTTGTGCGCCGAGCAAAGCAAGGCGCTTCTTATCAGGTGAATGACCTGATGTTTCAAAACCTAGCCAGTAGAAACTACCGAGTGTTGCAGACATGACAGCTAACCCATTAGAACTTCGCGGGAGGC
>Ga0209697_10006237_pt1 | contig 14506 bp, 15 predicted proteins | sample AliMusrvi5mmetaG_FD_184115 | JGI IMG/M metagenome (GOLD analysis project Ga0209697, IMG submission 184115) | Freshwater lake bacterial and archeal communities from Alinen Mustajarvi, Finland, to study Microbial Dark Matter (Phase II) - Alinen... | ecosystem: Environmental > Aquatic > Freshwater...
ATGCAGAAGCGTGTCTTTCCATGGTGGCCCGCTTCGATGCCGAAGCGGAGTCGCCTACCTTTGCCGGGCTGCTGGTGGATTTCGATCACCTCTCGCTGGACCCGTCCGCCCGGAGTGAAGCGGCGGGCTGGATTACCTCGCTTGCTTTCAGGGCTGAGCCTGCGGCAACGGCTGGATTGTATGCCGCCATTCGCTGGACCGATGAGGGACAGGCGGCGATGACCGGCGGGCGGTACCGGTTCGTGTCGCCGGTCTGGCTGCGTGAGGACTGCGTGGATTTGGGTACGGATGCACAAGGTCGCCAGCGGTTGCGGCCTGTGCGGTTGTTTAACTTGGCGGTGACGAACAATCCCAACTTGCAGGGACTGGCGCCGCTGTCGAATGCGGGAAAAAACGAGGAGGCGGACAAAATGAAACAAGTTATCGAGTGGTTGCAGAACCGGCAATGGGTGCAGGCCGGTGCGGATGAAGCGCAGGCAATGGCGGCGATGGCTGACCTGCCGACGCCGGAACAGTGGCGCAATATTCAGGCGGCTTTGGCGAACGCCCGGACGGAAGTCGAGGCGGCCAAGGTTGAATTGGCCAATGCCCGCGCCACACAGGCGGACCGGGAGCTGGCGGAGTTCGCGGGGCTGGTGGACAAGTCCTGGGAGTTCTGGAAGCAGCAGTTGCTGCAGAACCGGGAGGCGACACTCGCCGTGTTGCGCGATTTGGTGGCCCTCCGCACGGGGGCAAAGCCTGAACTGCCGGTAGTCGCCCCGGTGGTTGCTCCGCTGCACAACCGGCAGACGGTTAGTCCTGCGGTGGCGGGTCAGACGGAGTCCGCCGCTGTGCGGATCCGCAACCGGGCGCAGGAGATCAGCAAGGCAGAGGGCATTCCGTTTTCGGCCGCCTTCCGTCGCGCCGAAGCGGAAGTTGGGGCGTAGGGGCGAGAAGTCAGGAGACAGAATTCAGGAGTCAGAAGTTAACTACGAAACACGCGAAAAGACGCGAAATGCTTTCGCTGACCGCTGAAAGCTGATTGCTGATCGCCAACAAGGGAGAGTGTCATATGAGCATTGATACACAGAGCAACACGCGGGTTGGCTCGCTCGCGTTCCGTGCGCTGGAGCGGTTGACCGGCATGGAGGGGCGGTTGTGCTTTTTGGCGCCGAACACCGATCCGCAGTATGTGGCGGATCCGGTCGGCGTCCTGCTGGCCACCGGGCAGACGGACATTGTGCCGTATGTCCTCATTGAGGGCGGCGCTGTGGGTTCGCGCTGCCAGGTGTTGCCGCTCCATAGCGGTGCGAATGTCCGCATCCTGCTCAGCGGGGCGTCGGTGCTGCCGGGAAATCTGCTGGTGGTGGGTGATGGCCTAGAGGATCCCGATGTGCGCGGCACGGTCTCGAAGTTCGAATCCGGCGCAGCGCATGAGCAACGGGTAGTCGGGGTGGCCGAGGAACCCGCGGATGACGGTGCGCTGGTGTTGTGCCGTCCGTATCCGGAACTGTTCGGGCTGACCTATCCCGCGCCGGGCAACCTTATGGTCAAGCATCTGGTGTCCGTCGCGCTGCCGGCCGGGGCAACGACCGGCACGGTGACAGGCATGGACTTGCCGTCGCTGCCGCTGGTGGTCGAGTTGAATGTCGAAGGTCCGGCGAATGGCGACTTCATTTCGGCCCGTGTGGTGGCGGGCAGCAAGACGCTCGACGGGTTTGCGTATGTCCTCAACTCAGCCCCTCCTGCGACGGGCTACACGCTGAAAGGAAACATCATCGTATGAAAACAGTGATTCCAATTCTGTTGTCGAGCCTGTTGGCCCTCTCGGCCAGGGCGCAAAGCTTTCCGCTGACGAACGCGGTGCTCAAGGGGCCGATGAATGCAAATAGTCAGGCAATCACGAACGCTTCGGACGTGGTGCTGGCTGGCGGTGCGTCACTGTCCGGCGTTGCGGCCGCCGCATCGAATGCGGTGACGCGGTCGGGCGGCGGCGACATTGTGGGGCCGCTGACGGTCGGAGAGTCGAACTCCGTGACCGGTCCGAACAGCTTTGCCATGGGCAAAGGGTCGCGCGCCACCGGCTACAACAGCTTTGCCGGTGGGCATGGCGCGATTGTGTCCAACAACGAGGCGTTCGTCTGGGCGGCCACGTCGGCACTGCGCACGAATTCATACGACCACGGCGACGGGTCTTTTTCGATCTATGCGCCGGGCGGTGTCTGGATGGGCGCGTCCATGCTCTACCTCGACAACAACGGGTTCGTCCGGGCGCTGCCTGCGGTGGAGTACGACGACTTTCGTTATGGCGAGGATGGCTGGCACACGCTGGGCACGGATGCGTACCGGGTGGATCCCGGCGCGATGCCCACATGGCCCGACATGACGTATTACCGGAACGGCGACGGGCCGCCGGTTTCGTTCTGGGATTTCGACGGGGATCAATATCCCGAAGAAAATCCATGCCCGCAGTATTGGGGCGATACGCCCGTAACTGTCTGGGAATACCCAGCTCAACCGTGTGGATACTAAGGAGGCAATGATGAAAAAGAGTCTTGTGATGGGTTTGGTTCTGCTGGGGTTCGTGGCAACGGCGCCTGCGGCTGACTGGGTGCTTCTTGAACGTACCGCCGGGGATTGGACAAATGTAGTTCCGTCGGACACGGTTGTTGTTCCGTGGAGCAACAACGGGCTGAGGCGGCAGTACCTGTATCAGGGGTTCCGCAAGCCGTCCTCTTTCCCGGCGTTGTCCTACCGGCATGAAAAGAGCCTGTTCGCGACGGGCTTTGCCAGCGTCGTCGAAGGTCAGGGAAAGCTGATGCGGCAATGCCTGGCTGCCGGCCCCGAAGTTTCGCTTCACGCGCTTGAGGCCCCGTATGTGGTGCTGACCACCACGAACGGGCCGGGCGTCGGCGTGGCGGCGGATGCCAACGGCGACCTTGTGACGTGGACGGAACACGCCAGCCCGTGGAATGCGGATGTCGCTTCCTCAAATCGTGTGGCCGCGCTGGGGGCAAGAAACCAGCTCCTCAGCGATACGCGGGATTTGAAGGCCTCTGTCACGAACAATATTGCCGAGGAACAGGCGATTCCCATTGAGGTCAGCACGAATGCGGTGAAGCAGTTGCGCAAAGAGCTGATCGACTTGGGGCAGGATGTCAAGGTGCTGCGCGGCATTGTCGCGCGGATGCTGAAACAAAACGAATAACGCGGTCAAAAAGAAGGAGTTGGTATGAGTTTCGATACGCAGAGCAACACGCGGGTTGGGGATCTGGCCTTCCCGGCGGGTGAGGACCTGACCGGACTGGAAGGGCGGCTCGTGAAAGTCGAGCCGGACGAGGATGACGTGGTGGTGGCGTTGCTGCCTGAGGCGGCATCCGACCGGACGCCCTACGTCCTGGTTGAGGGCGGGAATGTCGGCGAGCAGGTGCGGCTGCAGCCTTTGGTGTCGGCGCAGAACGTGCGGCTGGTGCTCAAGGGCACGTCGGTCGTGGCGGGCAATGCGCTGGTGTTGGTGTCCGGGTCCGGGTACTACGGCAAGGTCAGCGTCCTGCCTGCGACACAGGGGACCTACCGCGTCGTGGCGATCGCGGAGGAAGCGGCGGCGGAGGGTGCGCTGGTGCGGGCCCGTCCTTGGCACGAGGTGGTTGTGGTTGCAGGTCAGCAGTAAACGTCAGTCAAAACAAGGAGAGCAAAAATGAGTCGGTTAAGTTCAATCAGTTCAAATCCAACCCTGCGCCAGTTCGCGCAGGGCGCGGCGCAGAGCGCCATCATGCCGGTGGCGGACTTCCTGGCGCCGACCATCGAAGTGGCCACGAGTGTGGGCCGCTACAAGGTCTATTCCGAAAAGCACCGGTTCCACATCCCGGACACGCTGCGCACGCTGGGCGGGCGCGCGTCCGAGCTGCGGTTCGACGTGAGCGATGCGACGTACAACTGCGAGCCGCACGCGCTGGACTTCCCGGTGGACAACCTCGAGCAGCTGGAGGAATCCGGCCTTGAGAATATGCTGCGCGAAGGCGCAACGTCCGTTGCGGAAGTGGCCGCGCTGGCCCACGAGAAGACCGTGATCGATGCCGCTTTGGCGGCAGTGGGTGCGGGCACGGGCAAAACGTGGAACGCCTCGGCGGATCCGGTGGCGGACATCGACGACACCATCCTGAGCGTCATCAAGGCGGCCAAGTATGGCTCGCTGATGGGCGTCGGCGTGCTGTTCGGTGCCACGGCGTGGAAGATCTTCAAGAACCAGGCCGCCGTGCGCGGCCGGTTCGTGGTCGGCAACGGTTCGGCCAAGTCCGGGCTGGGGCTGGCGGTGCCCACGGAGGCGTCTGCCGGGCAGATGTTCCTCGGCACGCCTGAAGTGCGCACGTCGTACATGATTTACGACGCGGCGGCCGAGGGGATTGCCGAGAGCGTCCACTTCCTGCTGGACAATGCCGTGCTGGTTTTTGCGCGCAAGAGCCAGCCGACGCGGCGTGATCCGTCGTTCATGAAGACCTTCCGGCTTATGGGCCAGTACATGGTCCCTGGGTCGTACACCCGCGACGATGGCCGCGTGGAAGTGGCCAAGTTCGACTGGTCCGAGGACGTGAAAGTCACGAACTCGGCCGCGTGCGTGCGGCTGAACATTTCAGCCTCGTAAGCAACTGCAGCCGGTCCCGTCACATCCGGGGCCGGCTGCCTATTGACGGGGGTGTTCCATGGTGGCTGTCAACTGGTACTCGGTAACGCCGTATAACGTCCGCGACACCATGCCGATCGACATGCAGGGCATCTATGACGCCTGGGTGGCGATGAATCCCGCCAAGGCGATGGCGCTGACCAAGATCATTTCGCGTGTGGTGGCGTTCGTGCGCACGGTGGCGGCGAACGACCCGGACTTGGAGATGGATCCATCTGCTGACAAGGTTCCGTTCTCCCTGGCGCAGCACACGATCACGCTCTGTCTGTTCCATCTCAAGACCGAGATGGGCGTCATCATGTCGGATGGTGATTACGTGTCATTCAGCCGGGCGGAGATTGCCCTCAGGCAGGGGCTGCGGGCCGGGGTGCTTGATCTGACAGGGCCGACGGTGGCGGTGGCAGGTGAGCCGTCGTACCAGCCAGCAGCCGCAGCAGATGGAGGACAGCAATGAAGAAACTCAGACCTTTGCGCCCTTTGCGTCTTTGCGTGAAAAATCTTCTTCTGACTACTGACTTCTGTCTCCTGACTACTACAAGGAGGTGACTCATGTCTGATCCCTGCTTGCATGAACATGACTGGGGCAAGATCGAGGAATGGCGCACGGACACCGGCGTCAAGCTGGACAAAATCCTCGAACAAACCACGGCGCACAACGGGCGCATGCTGGCGCTGGAACGGTGGCGGACGGTGCTGACCACCGCCGTCACGACGCTGGTGCTGTCCAACGCCGGGAACATCGGCGCTGGGCTGAAGTCGCTGAAGGAGCTGCTGCAATGAGCGGACGCTGTGGCATTCTGGGGTGCGGCAAGGGGCGAAGCGAAGGTCTTAACCGCAAGATCGAGCTGGACCGCATCCTCATGTCTTTCGATGTGTTGGACGTGCCAAAGGATATTCAGGCGCTGATTGTCGAGGCGTTGAACTCCGACAAATGGGATTGGTTCACGGATTGCGACGGCTGCACCGGCGTGTCTGAAGTGTACTGGCCGACGATCTACTTCCCGCCGTGCCTGCGCCATGATTTCGACTGCACACCGGGCATGGGCACGCCGCGTTGGGTTGCCAATGCCCGTTTCTACCGCATCCAGCGTGCCTATGGCATGTCCGCCCTCCGCTCAGGCCTTCGCTGGTTGGGCGTCACCGTGGCGTGGTATGCGTGGCTGAAGTGGCGTCCATAATGTCTCACACCCCCGCTGCCACCTTCCGCAACCGCGCCTTGTCTTTGGCCGTCGCTGTCCCCGCCGCAACTTTCGCCGACAATGCTTGCAGTTCGATGCCGGGATTCATGGTGGTGCCGCCTTCGGGCTCGCCGGTCAGGACGGGCGGCATGACGCCGGATAGCGCATTCCGCAGGGCTTCGCGGCCCGGCTTGAAGTAGTGGCGCAGCACCATTTCAAGCGTGCGGTGGCCGGTCACGGTCCGGACAAGTTCTATCGGCACACCGGCGGACAAGGCCAGTGTGCAGAAGGAGGTCCGCAGCGCGTGCCAGTCGTAAAGGCTTGCGGAACGGCACCCGTTCTTGCGCGGGCGCCGGGTCGAGACCTCGATGTTTGCCTTTAAGTCCTGACCCACTGCTTGACGGATCACCTGCCGTCTGATCATGGCCGATACATGGGCCAGCCAGCCCGAAACTGATCCCTTTGATTTGTTCATGGCGGTGGCAATCGTCCCCAAACTGGCTCCGTCCATGTAGCGGGTGAAAGCTTCCAGCATACATGCCCGGCGCGGGCCCTCGGGCAGCCCATTGATGGCGGCCATGCCGGTGGCGCGGGTGGCTTCGGGGTCATCAATCTCCGGAGATGTTTCGTCTTTAGGGCTGGCGGCCAGCGCTTGTGCCGCAATGGCCTTGAAACGCCAGGTCAACCCGTCGGGATTCTCTTTCAGCATTCTGGCGGCATCCGGGAAGCAGGGGCCTTTGCGCGGCCCCGGTGCAGCTTCCAAGACCGCGCGCATGGGGGAGAATAGGGGCAGGTCAATCGTTGCACCCGTCTTTGATGTGTGGACAGTCACAAACCCCGCCGCCAAATCAACCGACTCCCATCGCAGTCCGCAGGCATCGGCGCGGCGTAGCGCCGTGCAGGCGGCCGTGACAATCGGACCGTGCAGGATTCCGCCATAAGCCTCGCGTGACACATCGAACAAACGTTTCAGTTGTGCGGGCGTGAACGGGACGCGGGAAATGACACCTTCATTTTCAGAATCTCCTGCAGTTCGATGTGTGACGATTGAGGCAAAAGGATTGTAGGTTCCGGGCGGCAGGAATCGAGCGCAGCAGGAACGCAACAGACCGAGCCGGGCGCGGATCGTGCCGGGTGCCAGTCGAGCCTGTTGTGCTTTGGCGAATGCGCCCGCATCTTCGGCGGTCACCTCGTAGAGCCGAGTTGCCTCGGGGTTCTTTTTGGCCATGAATGCGGTGAAATCCTGGCAGGCTTTCCGCATGACGGCGGCATGCCGTTCCGCCAAAGGCCGAGCCCTTGCCAGGGCAAGCCAGCGGTTGCCTATCTCATCAATGCGGACGTGTTCCACCGCGTGGCCGGTCTTTTCCACGATCAGCCGTTCAATTAAATGGGAGGCGTGTCCCTTTTGCCAGGCTTGCTCTTTGAACCGTTTCAATTCCACTTTGGCCCGATCCCGGCTTCGCTCGAAGGCGGGGTCACCGGCATCCAGTAAACTGGCAGGTGGCTTGCCCCTGATCTTCACACCCAGATTGACGACACGGCGGTTCCCGTTCGATTCAAACAATCCATACCAATTCGACCGCAGCTTTCCATTTCTTTGCGTGCGCCATGTTAAGCCCATAATCTCTCCCTTTTATGTTGCCATTAACAGTGCCGAAGGACTACGCTTGGTCGCCTGAATCAGAAATGGAAACCATAAAGCGTAACGTGGTACATATTGAAACCTGACGGGGAAAATAACAAGCAAAAAGCACACACATCCGCACACACGGGCCGTTTTAGACCCTTTTTAAAAGAGAAAACACCTGTTTTGCTAGTGTATTGCGATGGTTGCTAGTCAGCCTTGGGCGCTGAAGGTCGTGGGTTCAAATCCCGCCGCCCCGACCATTTTTTATGGAATCAGACCAGATACTCGGAGATGCCGGTTCCCGGATAGACCGGATACGCAAGGGCGATGCGGCGCTGACGCTCAAGCTGCCGCCGGGCACCGCCGCGTGTGCGGGCGCGCCGCTGCGGATTGAGCAGACGAACCACGCTTTCCGGTTCGGGGGCGGCATTCTTTACCGGTCGCACGAGTCTGACTTCGATCCGGAGTTCGCGCGGCAGTTCATCCATCTGTTCAACTTTGCCACGATCCTGTTCCACTGGGGCACCTCGCCGCTCTACCGGGGCAACTTCGGGTATGAGAACACCCGGGACCGGCCGCTGGAACAGGATCGCAGAACCCAGGCCAGGTGGTGCGCCGACAACGGCATCCTCGCCAAGGGGCACGCGCTGCTCTTCAAGCGCGAGCCGGCATGGCTGCAGAAGCTGCCGTTTGAAGAAATGGAGAAGGCCTACGACCGCCGGCTGCGGCGGGAAATCGGCACGTTCCGCGGCATGGTGGACTGCTGGGACGTGGTGAACGAGCCCACCAACATGAAGCGGGACGCCGCCCCGGCCAGCGAGCGGTTCATCGCCGAACTTTATGCACGGTATTCCATCACGGAAATAATGAAGCGGTCCTACGAAACCGCGCGCGAAGCGAATCCGGCCGCGACGCTGCTCGTGAATGACTATGACACGTCGGACGCCTATCGAGATGTGGTTGCCCGCAGCCTTGACGCGGGGGTCGGCCTCGATGCCGTCGGCATCCAGTCGCATATGACCGGGGGCGTCTGGAGCCCCGGAACCACATGGGAAACGTGCGAGCGGTTCCGCACGCTCGGCCTGCCGCTGCACCTGACCGAAGTCTCGCTGCCGTCCGGCGCGCCGTCCGGGCGCGCCAAGTTCAACTGGGCGGCCCGGACTCCGGATTGGATATCGACGCCCGAAGGCGAGCAGCTCCAGGCCGAAGAGGCCGCCGCCTTCTACACGGTCCTCTTCTCCCATCCGGCGGTGCAGGCCATCACCTGGTGGGATTTCTCGGATGCCTCCACTTTCCTGGATGCGCCGATCGGCCTGCTGCGGCGGGACTTTTCGCCCAAGCCTTCATACCTGGCGCTCGAGCGCCTGATCAGGCATGACTGGATGACGACGCTGGAGACCCGGCTGCCGGCATCGGGCACGGTGAACCTCAGGGGCTTCTTCGGCGACTATGCGGTCCGCACCGAGATCAACGGGCGGCCGTACCGGGGTGTGTTCGCGCTGCCGCCGTCGGCCGGGCCGGCCACGCTGGACGTGCAGTTGGCATGAAGCAAAAAGACCGGTTTGGTTTTCCGCGCTCACCGCAATTTGTTCACGGTTTGTTCACAGTCGCGTCCGCGGAAAAACAAACATGCAGTTTACCTGCCGTGGACCAGTTCCGCGCCGGTCTGCTCCAGGATTTGCAGCTTGGTCTTTAAATTTTGGCGGCGCACGGGGACCATGTCGAGGACGTCGAACCCGGAGATGGTCAGTATCTTTTCAAGGCTGGTACAGCAGCTCGGCGCCCCGCCGCCGCCGCCGCCCGCCACGCACACGCCGATGGCGCGCTTGCCCTTGATGCCCAGGTTCACGGTCTGGTATTGCAGGGTGCGGCGCAGGCGGTCGAGATAGGCGCGCAGGCTCTCGCTCAGGTCCGCATAATAGACCGGCGTGGCGAAAACAACCCCCTTGGCCGCGCAGATCTTGGCCGTGATCACCGCGAAATCGTCGGGGATGATGCATTGGCCTTCCGTGATGCAGATGCCCCAGCCGTTGTCGTTGCATTGCCGGCAGCGTTCGATTTTCATGGCCGGCAGGAAAATGGTTTCAACCTTGCCGCTATTGTCTTCAATGCCTTTTTGGATGGCGCGGATCGCCTGGGCGGTCTGCCCCTCCGGATTGCGGCTGCCTGAGATGATCACGAAGTTCATGGTTCGTTTCCCTTTCCACTGGAATTCCGCGGATTTTCTCCGCATGACTGGACATCTGCACTTTCTTTATGCGCCCTTGTGGCGGAATCGTCAAGCACAGATGGATGTGAATGACGCGGACCGCCGGGATAAAACTTTTCCGCCGGGGTTTGATTCTGACGGCCGCCCGTGGTATGGTTTTGATCCAAATCTTGCGAGGAGCGTCCCTGTGAAAAAAAACAAACCTGCAAAAGCGGAAAAAACCAAGGCGGTCTTAACGGACCGGGTGGCCGGCAACCTGACCTACTCCCAATTGTGCCGGCACCTGGGCAAGCCGCACCTGTACATCCACGCCATCAAGAGCCGGCTGAAGCTCCATGAGCCGGAGAAGCGGGCGGGCTATGATTCCCGGTATGTGGCGTTCCTGCAGACCGTGGTGGCGCTGCGCACCCTGGGCGTGGAGATGGATGAGATCGCGGACCTGTTCGAGATCGAGAAAAAGCTGCTGTGCCTGCTCAAGGTCAACACCCTGACGCGGGCGCCGGTCTGGTATCTGGCGCAATGCCGGCCTGGTACGGCGGCTGGCCGGCTGCTGCTGACGCATTATCCCATCCGGCGGCTGGTGACGGAAAACACGGTCCAGCCGCATTTTGATTTCGGCACGCAGGCCGACGAGCTCTTCTCCGCCGATGAGATGGGGGAGGATGCGCGCGCGGTGCTGCGGCTGTACCGGCAGCATCTGGGCGTGATCACGGCCCGCGTCAAAGCGGAGCTGCCGGTGCTCAAGGAGACCGTCAGGTGGGTGCACCGCAAGCGGCTGGTGTAGCGCCGCCGCAGGCGGGCGCTGGCGGCGTTGTGCTGCATGCGTGTAAAAATGCAGATTGCATTTCGGGTGAAAACGGATGCGGCGATCTTGGGCGCTGGCATTTCAACATGGATAAGAGCCGGAGTTTTCACGCAAGGGCGCAAAGATCGCAAAGATGGAATTCGCCGTAAAGGGGCGTGGCATTCGTTCGACTAACCAATCAGTCCTGTTTTTAGAAAATTTTCAGCGGCATTCTTATTCATTTTTTTCTTCACCACATACTTACATTCCGGGCATCGGATTCGCCAGCCACGGCTTATGGCGAAGTGTATGATAGCGGGCAAAGCGGTGAGCAAAGCAACGAAAAGTACAATCACCACAACTGGAAGAAATTCCACGTTAAGGCAATGACCGCCCGCCAAACTGAAAAAGATTAGTATAGAAGCCGTGAAAAAGATCATGCACCAACCAATGGTCTCATAACGGGCATCATTACGCCGTGGCTGGCAGAATTGCTCACGACGGGCTGGATTGCCACACTTTGGGCAGCACATTATTCCCGCTTCCGCTGCCATACGTAGTTTCTGTTCTACATCATCCACCCGTGTCATTCTCCCCTCCGTCGCAGACGAATGTATAAGACTGGGTTGTTGCACTTTCGGTTTCTGTCAACAAATCGATCATTTCTGATTCAGAAATCAACGCCTCTCAGCTTCCAGATGAGCATCATCAGGAATGGAGTGACCAAGAAGCACACCACCGGGAAACTCCAACGGATCAAGAACAGGTCAACTTTAGTCGGCGCCATTGGTCTGCGAAAAACGGCGACGAGAAATCCGCCCCACCAGGCGATCAAACTGACTTCACCCCATTGGGCCATCTGTCCGCAGTCCATACAAAGTCCGGACAGCAATGTGGACGCGATTTGTAACACCAAGGAAACCTTCAACGCCTTCCAATATTCTTTGGACAGTTCTTTCTTTATTTTCATGGTATGGGCTAAACGTGGTTGGGATGAGTTCTGTCAGCGGTCAAGCCGGGGTGCTGTCTCCACGCCGATGTCCTGCGAGTTGGTCAGCCGTTGCCAGCGGGGCTTGGTGTTCTCGTCTTTTGCATCGGGGATGTTGGGCGTCTCTGAGTGAAAGGTAACGGCCTCTTCACATTCCACGGTGGAAGCATTGGTGTGATTGCGAATGATGACATCCTGCCGGTCGTCGCGCACCATCATAGCACGATTCAAACAACTCCTGCTTTGAGCTTTGGCGATGGCCAGGCCGAGCACGATCACAAGGGCAATAAATCCGAGCACCGCGAAGAATACGCGCCGGGTTTCCTGTATTTGTTCAGCTTTCGCAATGAAGGCGAGCACAACGTCGGTCTTGATGGTGAGGAATATGCCGAGGGCAAGTTGCAGCGTGGCCGGGATGACCTTGGTCCAGAAAAAAATTCCAAACACACCTGTGCCAGCAGCTCCATAGTCCAGCACGTTTCTGACGAATGTTGGAATGGCATAGGCCATGACATATAAACCGATCAGTTTCGCGCCAGTACGAAGGATCGCCCCCTCTTTGATTTCTCCGAAATCCCCCTCCTCCTTCACCTTCAGTTTGTTGGCGAGCCACTCCGTTCGCATGAGGAGAATCCAAGCCACACCTAAGGAAATGACAAAGTACATTACCACGCCGATTAGTCCAGCGATGTAGGGTTCGCCATCATACCGGACACGGCCGTTAGATAGCAACGTGCCGATGGCTGCACCAATCTGCACGAAGTTGACAAGCGCCCGGTAGAATTGAAGCAAGCCGAATATCTTGGCCAAGACGATGAACAGACGCCTCATTCCATTCTCCTTGTTGATCAGTCTTTCTCTATCTGGAGATCATGCTTCACGATTAGCTTCTTCAAGTCTTCGACAACGGTTGGGAACAGCAGCACGCTATTGGTTTGGCACTTAAACACGAAGAACGGCTTGCCGTTCTTCACAATCAGGTCGGCATTTGGGTCCCAAGGGCCGTCCATAATCTCTCGCGCCCTGATGTCTGGAATCACCTCAGTATATGGGAGCGGGACAAGCTGGCTTGGTTTCTTTGGGTCGCGGATAATTCGGAACGCAAAGCGTTGCCCTGGGTTCTCGCGGGGATGTTGTTCCAACGCGATCAGCGCACTGACAATGTGATTGGTGTGGACGATGAAGAAGAATACCGGGGTTCTGGTGGCGAACTGCATGGCTTGCTCTGCGGTAGGACTGTCTGCAACGAAGAACGCGGAGCCTCGATCTGCAATATTGTTCGTGAGCGTGTAGTAAAACGCGTCAATGGAGCAGTTTGTAAGCGAGAACCCGCCGAGGCGGCGCGAGTTGAAGATCGGGTTGCCGTGCTCGTCATGCGGAATTCGGCGACCGCAACCACATGTGATTGCGAAAACGCTTAGGATAATGAGACATGCCTTCTTCATATTCTGATCAACAAGGTGTTTAACAGTATCCTGTACTTTTGCGAGTTTTCAATGCGGTGTCAAACTGTTTCACTCGGGCCTCGCCACAGAGGATGATCTTTGCGAACTTTGCGGCTTTGCGAGGACACTCTGCTCCGATTCTACCGTTTAAGTTTGCGGCGCAGGAATTCCAAGGCGAATTGCGTTTCGGGGATGCGCAGGCCCAGGCAGATGAGGCCGTAGCCGAGACCGCCGGCCGCGAGGCCCGCAATCAGCGCGGCAAAACGCAGCTTCATGAAGGGGAAGAGGCGGGCCGAGCCGTGCGCGGCGAACCACGCCAGCGCGCCGCAGCCCAGGGCGGCGATGGAGATCGTCCACATCGTGCGCCACCAGATTTTCCATGAGTCCATGGGCACGAGGCGGCGCAGGTGGAAGAAATACTGGCCGAAGTTGATGACGGCCAGCAGGCTGGTGGTTGTGGCCAGCCCCACGTGGCCCAGCTTCAGGATTCTGATCATGAAGAAGTTGAGTGCGACATTGAGCCCGATGGCGGTCAGGCTGATCCGCAGCGGCAGGTGGGGCTTGTTAAGCGCGTAGAAGCAGGGGACCATCACCTTGATGGCCGCGTAGCCGGCGAGGCCGATGGCATAGGCGCGCAGGGCGGCGGCGGTGAAGGCGGTGTCCCTGGCCAGAAAATTGCCGTGCTGGTAGATCACCGCGATGATGTCCGGCGCCAGCACGAAAAGGCCGACCGCGGCGGGCAGGGTCAGGAACAGCACCAGCCGCAGCGCGTCGTCCACGGTGCGGCCGAAGGCGGCCAGGTCGTTGCGGAGATGATGGCGCGCCACGGCCGGCAGGGTGACGGTGGCCACGGCCACGCCGAACACCCCTATAGGGAACTGCATGAGCCGGAAGGCGCAGTTGAGCCATGAGCGCGCGCCGTTGATTTCCGAGGCGAACATCCCGTTGACCATCACATTGATCTGCACTGCGGCGCCGGCGATCACGCTCGGCAGCATGAGCCGGCCGACGGCCCGCAGCTTTTCATCGCGGAAGTCCAGCTGCCAGCGGAACTTGTAGCCCAGCCGCCACAATGACGGCAGCTGGATGGCCAGCTGCGCCACGCCGCCCAGCAGCACGCCGAGGCTGACGCCATACAGCCCGCGCGCGGTGAAGCGGGGATGGTGCCAGTCGGCCTGCGGGTCCAGCCAGTAGGCCAGCAGCACGCCGCTGACGATGGACACAAAGTTGAAGGCGGTGGAGGCGGAGGCCGGGATGCCGAACACGGAGCGGGCGTTCAGCACGCCCATGACGACCGAGGCCAGCGACACGAACAGGATGAAGGGGAAGAGCATCCGCGTCAGCTCCACCGTCAGCTCGAACTTGCCGGGAACGGAATGGAAGCCATAGCTGGTGAGCTGCACCAGCAGCGGGCTGAAGACGATGCCGATGGCCACCCCGCCGCCCAGCAGGGTGATGACGGTGGCCAGCAGCAGGCTGGTGAGCTTCCAGGCCGGCTGCTCGCCGTCCTTTTCAAAGGTCTTGGTGAAGATGGTGGTGAAGGCGGTAGAGAGTGCGCCTTCCGCCAGCAGGTCGCGGAAGAGGTTGGGGATCTGGAACGCGGCCAGGAAGGCGT